>Ga0325405_1000074_pt1 | contig 88187 bp, 31 predicted proteins | sample PopdelMetagenome_21_FD_205663 | JGI IMG/M metagenome (GOLD analysis project Ga0325405, IMG submission 205663) | Populus deltoides microbial communities from Bellville, Georgia, United States - Xylem-Control-R2 | ecosystem: Host-associated > Plants > Phyllosphere > Stem > Wood/Secondary xylem...
AAATTAATATTTAAAAGAATTTCTTAAATCAATATAAACATACCATTTATATTAAAATACGTACTTAAAATTATCTTGAAAATCAAACTTTAACTCTCATTTATACATAAATTGTTAAAAAAAAACACTTGTTATCGAATTTTTTTTAATCATTAATAATTATTATACTAATCAAAATGATCCAATTCAAAACACATAAATTAACCAGGTTTAATTTATTTTTTAAAAAATAATATTATTCAAAATAAATTTTGAATTAACAAGTTACCGATATCACGTGCATCGAAATTAATATATTTTTAAAGGATATTTTTCTCTAAGAATCTAAACATTGATAATTTGAGATGCACATGCACATACCGTCGGAACTCCCCGCACGTGCATGTCTATGTCCCTCCCTTACGTGTATCAACGTGATCTGCTCGCCGCGTCCTGCTGAACCTTTTCTAATATTATAATTTATTTATTTGTATTTTCTACAAGGCCAGGCTCAATATCAAGCCCAGATTATTCGATATCCAGATTAGGGCCCATTAATCCAAATGCGATTTATTTTATTAATTAAAAAAGCAAAAACACGTGTCAGCTATCAGTTTCTTAATTTTTCTTTTCTTTTTATGTCCGTCCAATTTTGGCTTAGGGCTTTTCCAAACCTGTAAACTTTGATCTCTAAATTGTTCAAAATTCTCGCGCGCAAAATGGATGCTGAAGGTAACCCGCTGATTTCATAATGGCCTTTGTTGAATCGGTATTTGAATTTCTGTTGCGATGTGATTAAAGTTGATGTTTTTATTTTATTGTTTATAATTAGGGCAAAGAGGGTCTTCAAATCCAGCTGCAATGCTTGCAAATCTTTTAAGCAAAAGAGCCAAGCTGCATGATGAGCTTCGTATTATCGAAAAACAGGTTCTTGATTCCTTAATTTTACTATTAATTTGAATAATGCTCTTAAATTTGGTGCTGCCATACTGTTTTTCTTTCTGGGTTCTGCAGCATTGCCCAAAGTTTTGACTCTATAAGCAACAAGTTGAATTTTTTGGCTGAAATTTTCTCTGGGTTCTGTTTTTTTATGTTTGAGTTGGTCAGGTGGAACTAGTTTTATATCATTTTTGTTTTGATTATAACAAGGAAGCATGTTCTTGATTCAGGTTTATGATTTGGAGACAAGTTATTTGCAGGATCCGGGGCAGTGTGGCAATGTATTGAAAGGTTTCGAAGGGTTTCTATCTTCATCTAAGAACACTGCACTGTATGGAGTGGATATTATGATTTTCATTTATTTCCTCCGCTTTGATACAAATAGTTTTTCCACCCCTTGTCTCTATTTGTGAAGTTCCTATTTTGATTTTTTCCCTCCTTGTATGTTGATATTTGAAGTCATGCATACAAAAATTCATGTGACATAGATACTTGTAATTTGCAGAAATTTGATTGGTGCCCTTGGTTATAGGTCATGAAAATACTTGTTGCTACAATTACTGATAGCACAAAAAAATGACACAGAGGGTGGACACTAGCAATTATTAGCATCTTAGTTATAATGAACGAGTGCTAAGAAAGCAAACAGATTTATCTCAGTGTTAATGAAAGCAATATGACTGAGGTATAGGTAATGATGGATCACAGCTTTTTCTTGTGAGGTTGATTATGTGTAATAGGGAAGCTTTGACGTGTGAACCTATTATAGACAAACGAGAATAGATGCTTTACATTGTCTGGTCCCTTCTATACAGTAACATTCATAAAAAAGTGGAAGATAAAAACACGGTGTTTGTTGCTGTGTTTTTATCTTCCTTTTATCTTCCACTTTTTTATGAATGTATGCATATACATTTTGGATTTGGATTCATGTGGATCACCATGCATATTATGTAATTGACTTCAAGCTTATAATCGCAGCTTAAAGCGGTCTAGGAAGTTCCAGCCTGAAGATAGGCTCTTCTCATTGTCTTCAGTCACCTCACCTGCAGTATGTGTTATAAGTCTTAAATGCTTAGTAATGGCAGCACTTCCAAATTTTTTTTATTTTCTTTCTCTTAACAATATTTTTCTTTATGTCCTTATAAAGGAGTTTCCAGGGATGCTCAATGTATATGCTAAAAAAAAAAAAGGAAAAGGAAAGAAATGGAAACCAAGACAAACTGAAAATAGTCATTTATAATGAACCTAATTGCTTGAGAGATAGTTCTAACTTCTTAGGCATTTCTCTTTTGAAAGATATGGTGTTTTGCTAAAGCCATTTTGTGCCAAAAGGTGTATGAAATGCCTTGAAATTATTCCTGTTTGCATGTAAATCACATAATTCGGGTGATGAGAATTCTGAAACATGTGATTGGTGCCTTTCACCTCACATTGAGTTCTCTGAATGTAAAAGGGATCTATTAAAAACTGACATGAGGTATCCACAAAAGGTTGTTTTTTCTTGAAAAAAGCTTCAGACTAAAGCACAAAAAAATTGTATGTCAGCATCTAAACTCATTAACAACTGGAAAAAAAGACCAGATGGTTTACACATGACAACCATGCCTTCATGAATTTTTTGAGTTTTGTCAGTCCTGGTGTATATACCTGTACGACAAGGCTGCTATGACCCTGATGCTAGGGCGTGCTTGGGTTTGAGTTTTCTGGAAAGGTTACTGTGCAGCCATTTGGAATTCAAACCATAATAGCTTGGAGATTGTTTGGCAAGGCATTCTGCTTTCCTTAAGAGTACTTCTACTATATGGAAAACTTGTTTAAGAAAATATTACTGCTCCTGAGTTGTTCATTAGACATGACTAAATAGAAATGGGATCATGGAGTCTGAAAGTTGCATGTCATTTTGAATTTTATTTTGCTTTTACACAATCCTGTCTATGGTATATGTACCTGGTTTTTGAGATGCTGCCTGGTTTGGTGATAAAGCTCCTTTGGAATCAGTACTGGATCATTTAGGCTTGAGACGTTCTTTTTGTTGACCTTTCAACATATCAAACAACTTCTGATATTTCTCCCCAGACATTGGCCTGTTAGGAATTTGCTCTATATGTCACTCATATTTCCCTTCCACTTTACGTTTTTCAGGCTGAAGAACAAGCAGCTGGACGAGATGGTGAGCCATATAAAGAAGTGGCACAACTTTGCTTCCTTTTTTTTTTATTAAAAAAAAACTAACGCTCCATCCTGTTTATCACAGAAGGGCGGTCAGAATATGGTGTAGGTCGATCCAAGGGTGGAGGCATATATGCAAACGGACAGTGAGTACTACTTAGATCAGTCTGAACCTTATGTTATAACTATAACCTATGGTTTATGAATTATTGGGATGACTTGTTAAATTTAAATGATGACATTGAGAATTTAGAATGTGAAAATATATAGCTTCACCTGATTTATTTTTCAGAGGAAAGCCAAAGAAGGGAAGAGGTGCATCAAGAGATACTAAAAGAACAAGGCCTTCAGCTGATCCAGATTTTGACTACGATGATGATGCAGATTTGACATTGTGAAAAATTGTTGCGTAAGATGATATGCTAGTTGGCCATTGCATGGTCTAGATCGTAGATCAGAATTCTCCACAGAACCTCGCATCCTTTGGGAGTAGTTCAAGCAGACAAACCCACTTGTACTGTAATGCTTTGTTACAAATGATCTACATCCTAGAGCTGAATTAACAAACCCACTTGCTCTATAATGCGTTGTTACACTGTCTAAATCCTAGAGCTGAATTCCCTGTGTGCATGCTATCAACTGTTGTTTTTGTCAAAGAAAAGAACAAACTTTTCATTGTATCTTTGCCACATAGTTGATAACTTGATATGTTAATGATATGATTAAATTACAGAACCTGAATTCAAGTGCTCCGTTTAAAGACAAATGACATTCTCTTGTAAAAGCTGAAGAAACTAGAGGTCCATGATTGAATGCTTGAAAGTTGAAATTCAGTTTGATGCTGTTAAAATGAAATGGGTGTGTCCCTCTCGAAATTCTGCTAAAATTCTAGTTTGTTTTTGAAGTATAATTTTTTTTTTAAATTGATTTAAAAATAAAAAGGGGATCAAATCAGATACCCGCTATTGAAGAAAGGCCCCCCTGATTCGATCCGACTGGGTTGAAAACGAAGATACAAAGTAAATTTTACATGAAGAAGAGTATTCGATCTCGTCCTCGCTTTTCTTTATTTATTATAACTAAGGGCTCTTTACTTTCTGTCGATGTCCTCTCCTAGGGTTCCTTCCCTCACTTGTTACTAGCAGCTCTTCCTTTACACCTAAAATAAACCTATTCTTTTTCAAAGCAAACATTGAAGAGTCGAAAGAATTCACAGTAGAAAACAAAGTCAGAATAGTTGAATAGCTGCCCAAAAGCTAGCCACCAAGAATACAAATGGACTAAATTGATGAAATGCGAGTGTAAAACATAAATATGAGGGTAAGTTTGATGAAATATTTTTTTAAGGGGTCATTTGTCGAATTATCATGAGCACATGGGCTAAATTGGGGGATAGGAGCTGGTCTCTATTTATGTTGGCGTTCAATTGATTTGATTATATTTTATTTCCTAGAATTAAGTCCTATTTCTGGGATTTTCAAACTCTAATTTCCTTTCTCTTTTATGCATTCTTACAAACATTTGGAGTGCGTGGTTGTTTCATTTCTGGAAAATAGTTTGATCCTTCTATTCCGTGTACCCGTGAGCCATGTGGACCAAATTAAATCATGGGTTTCTTTAATTTTGATAAAAGAAGCCAATAATTATAATAAAGTTTACAGCTTGGGGAGTTTAAGTTCAGCTTGTGACATTTGTATGCAAACAACAGGTGAATGGAGTTGATGATGCAAGACCAGTGTATCACAGAGTCGTTGAATCTTTCTCTAACAAGTTTTTTCCTTCAGGATATCAATGCAGGTTAGTTGGTATTGGCAGTACGAACTTGGCAACTGTATACTCAACTGGGCAGCTTTATTGTTATATATGGCTTATGAAAAAAAAAAAAAACAAAAGCTAGTGTGAATGAGGGATATCTTCTAGGGCTGCATTATCTGTGCTATCCACTCAGGTCTTCTTCTCGGACTATTCTGAGGTAACAATCAGACTTCAATTTCTTTGTCTAACTTAATTTAGTTTCTTGTCCCTGATGGCTAGAGATACTATGCAATGCTGATGCCTTTGTCTTTGTTGATTCTCTGAAATGGATATCTCGTATGTATACTTTTACTAATCCTGTTAACATGTATTTATGTAAGTAGAACTTCTTTTGATCTTATGAAATGAGAGCTGTAATTTTGGGGTCTTTTCTCTATATTCTTACTGCTTTGCAGTCGCTACTATTTGCTGCAGGCTTGTGTCCCACTCCTGCACACGCAACTGCAGTGAGCTGGGTAAACTTCATTAATGATGGTAGAATATTAGCCCTAATTTGCGTTTCTCTTCTGGTCTTCATTAATATTGTTGATGAGCAGATACTAAAGGATGAGATGCAGCATGTAGGGAAGCTTATATGTAGCAATTTGGGTGCTAGAATGGACTCAGAGCCAAAACATTGGAGAATCCTAGGTTTGTTTTCTTGGGCCTAGAACCTGAGTTTTTCCTTTTTTTATTTATGGACTCTTCTCACATAATGAATTTGGACAGGAGTTGGCTGGGGTCTGACTTGGAGGGGTTTTATTTGTTGCAGCTGATTTGCTTTACGATTTGGGCACCGGCTTAGAAGTCCTTTCTCCTTAATGTCCACATCTTTTTCTTGAGGTGGCTGGACTAGGCAATTTTGCAAAGGTATATTTTAGGTTAACAACCACTTAAATCTGTGTAAAAATATTAAGGTAGCTCATTATGGGTCTTGTTGGCCTTTGTCTTCATCTATGTCTTTGCTGTCCTCCATTTTGGCATGAACCAATATGTTTATTTTACTTTCTCTTCCATGGATTTGATAGGGGATGGCAGTAGTTGCAGCAAGGGCAACAAGGTTGCCAATATATTCTTCATTTGCAAAGGAAGGCAATCTAAGTGATCTATTTGCAAAAGGGGAGGCCATCTCAACACTTTTCAATGTTCTTGGACTAGGAGTAGGAATTCAATTGGCATCCACTGTCTGCTCATCAATGCAGGGGAAGGTACAAAGTTTACCTTTGCTATCTGATACAAGTACTTGATTTGTTGTTTTGCATTATGCATGTGTTCCTGAAAGGTTGCTGATGTTTAGAAGGTTGCTGATGTTTAGAAGAGCATTACTATGACCCAACACTGAAGCTGTGTTTTGGGATCCCTGTGCTACATTCATCTTCTTGGCTAACAAGCCCAAAAGTGTGGCTGGCATACGCTGTGCTTTGCTGTGGTGCTGTTTGAGGCCACAACCTCAATTGGAACGTGTTAACTCTCAAGCTAGGTTTGAATCAGCCACTGGCATGTTTAAATTAACTTAAGAAACTGAAACTCGTGTTGATCAAATAGTGTCTTTTTTTAAATATATCTGCCGCAAGACTTGCTTGATTCTTTGCTTGTTTTATTCAATTCAAAAAAAGTAAACCTTGGTGATTTATTGGGAATGTATTGCATATGTGCTGATTTAGTAGTCTGTGTTATTTAAATGAACTCTGAGCTTCTATTTTCTAACATTTCTTGCAGTTTGCTATCTGATACAAGTACTTGATTTGTTGTTTTGCATTATGCATGTGTTCCTGAAAGGTTGCTGATGTTTAGAAGGTTGCTGATGTTTAGAAGAGCATTACTATGACCCAACACTGAAGCTGTGTTTTGGGATCCCTGTGCTACATTCATCTTCTTGGCTAACAAGCCCAAAAGTGTGGCTGGCATACGCTGTGCTTTGCTGTGGTGCTGTTTGAGGCCACAACCTCAATTGGAACGTGTTAACTCTCAAGCTAGGTTTGAATCAGCCACTGGCATGTTTAAATTAACTTAAGAAACTGAAACTCGTGTTGATCAAATAGTGTCTTTTTTTAAATATATCTGCCGCAAGACTTGCTTGATTCTTTGCTTGTTTTATTCAATTCAAAAAAAGTAAACCTTGGTGATTTATTGGGAATGTATTGCATATGTGCTGATTTAGTAGTCTGTGTTATTTAAATGAACTCTGAGCTTCTATTTTCTAACATTTCTTGCAGTTAGTTGTTGGGCCTCTTCTTTCTATTGTACACGTTTGTTGTGTTATTGAAGAAATACGAGCTACTCCTGTTAATACATTGAATCCACAGAGGACGGCAATGGTTGTGGCTGATTTTGTCAAGGTTTGTTTCACAGTTGCCCTGCTTTTGCTTTTTTATTTCCACCTGACTAATCTCTTCAACTTTCATCCAACTCAGACAGGGAAAGTATGAAGAAGCCCTGCTGATCTTGAATATCGTGAAGATCTCTTATTTCCAGGAGGATTTGTAGAAGATGCTGGCAATGTAAAAGTTGGACAGGCTTTGTACAGAGTGGTGAAGCCTTCAAAACTAAATGAATTGAAAGAATTATTTCCTGAGGAGAAGTTTATTCCAAGTCCTGGAAATAAATGGATTGATTTGGTATTGGATCAAAACGCAACTGGTGAAGATGCACTGAAGGGATGGCTGGTTGCTGCATATGCTTTGAGCACGAAGAAGTTTTCCTCATTAGCGAAAGGGTCCTAGTGAAGTTGAGATTGAAGGATAGAAGTCAGTTCAATCCCCAACTATATTCAAAGAGTTGTCAAATATTGTTGGACTGGAACACCGAAACAGGAAATATATTTGAATAAAATATGGAGTTTAATAACCCATCAATTGAAAACAACACGACTTCATTTTCTAGCCAGTATATCCCTTATCTTTTGCAGGAATTCAAAGCGTAAGTGCGATTAGACGTAACAGCAGCCATCTGATGATGCATCCCCCTGCAACTTTAAGCTCATAAGAGGAGGAACCATAATAATATATGAGCAGCAGCCGGTATAAAATCAGCAAGATTCTTCGTGAATGGAACTTGATTGCGCATGAACTATTAAGGGGCTGCTCGAGTTTATAATTTTTAATTATTTTTTTTGAATCTTTTTTATATATTTATATCAAAATAATTTTTTACAAAAAAAATATTATTTTAATTAATTTTCAAACAAAAAAAATTCCTATAACAAAACTCCAAACTGATCGAACCAAATACGACATGTAGAAGCAATATTACGAGTAAAATAAAACATAAAACACTATAGAATTTCCATGTTTATCTCAAGGATAATTATAGAAGTATTTCACTAAAAAATATATATAATAAAAGAACAATTAGTAATCTCTCTACTGGTAAAAATAAACACCTCACAGAATGCATCACTCAATTTTATGGGATTGGATTGCACTTTCTTCTTCACTTGATACTTGAAAGGCTCGGAAAGCCACTTTTTCTATGATTAAAGCGTGCTTGGAAGGTGGTTGCAGTTACTTTTCAAATAGTTTTTCATGTCAAAATATATGTCAATGATGTTTTTTCATTTTTTAAAAATTATTTTTGATATCAGCACATCAAAACGATCTAAAAAATACAAACCGCACTCAATTTTAGTAAAAAAAAAAAATTTAAAATTTGGTGAAACGCAGTTACAAACGCAATGCCAAACAGACCATAAGATGAGCATCACCGCCTCTTCATCTCTATTATAATGTGAGCACTGCCTATCATTTATTAAACGATAATGATAATCAAGTTCATAAGATTTAATTTCAGTTCAGAAACTTATACTTTTATGAATTATTTTCTATTTTTTCCCCTAAAAACTCAAAATATTTTAAATGACCTGGCTCCTAATTTCAGTCGGCCCTCCAAAACACTCGAATATTCTTTGAAAACTTATGCTATGATCTATCACATAATGCCTTTTTTTCCCCTTTCAGATTTGTAAAACAAACAAAGCATATCTGGCAACATTTCCATGCGTACATCTTTGAATGAAGACTCTTATTTCTTGCAAAGAGGCGAAGTGGGCGATGAAGAAGAGTCTGCATGGTTGACTCGATGCTATGATATAGCTAGGAAGGAGCAAGTGTCCAGACTGCCTACCCCAATATTCCCATCAGACCACAGCAGTATAACACTAGCTAGTAATCATTATCAGTGTCCCCATGCACAAGTCATCGTCTTACACATTGACTACTCCACGCATTAAAGTCGCATTTTTCTGAAAAATTACACCTTGGTAAGAATTCTTATACAATTACAAGCGTTGAAAAAACATATGGAAAATAATATAGATTGAAAACAAATATGTTCCTGAACAGCGGTTTTGTATATAATTGTTGTCGAAAATAATGGTTGTTTTAAGAATTCATATCTCATTTAAATTCATTAACATGCATAAAAGTTAAATTAAAAAAATAGAATAGATACGTTGACAAGATAGGAAAATGAAGGAGTGAAGAAAAAAATAAAAAAGAAAAAATGGGTCATTGATGATTTGCTGGAGTTCTATTTTTAACAATCAGTATTATTAAAAAAATCTTGATAAAATAAATTTAAATATATCTTGGAAAACCATTAAATAAGGTTGCAATTAACTTTAAATTAACTTCAAATAAAATTTTTAACCAATTACGTGCTCCTTTGAAGGTCTTTAAACATGTAGTTACTATCATCTCGTAGATATTTTTCTAATGATATTGAGTGTGTTGAAAATAGAGTTTTGATGTATCCCAATATTTCATTTTTTCTTTTATTTTTTGATCATTTGATTATTATAAAATTTTGAATTGACTTTTATATATGTTAATTAATTTGTATGAAATATAAATTTTGAAACAACTATTATTCTCAATAACTCTTATGCACGAAACCGATATATATTTAAAAATACAATTTTTGTATTTTCTAATTATCTTTTCAACCTGTATTATTCTCCCAAGATTTTTACCAAACTGTCTTAGAGTTGTAAAATACCCATCAAAGTCAGCCTAAAATGATCATTGAAAACCAACCTGAAGCTCGATGATCATCGAGTCTTTGTACATCTGCTGCTAATTGGATTTCTTATACCCTAACATTGGCAGCCGCTTACAACTTTTATATATTATAATGAAAAATAAATTGGAAAAATTTTCTAGTATTTGGTTATATAATAGAAAATAAATTGGAAAATAACTTATTAATATTTTATTTTTTTTAAGTTTATTAAAATAATAAGGAACAAATCTTACAAATGAAAAAGTCGAATGAGAATGAAATTGAAAAAAAAATATAATGTCATAAATTATCTTAAATAAAATAAATAATAATCAAAATAATAGAGATCAAATCTAAAAAATAAAAAAAATAAAAGATGAAGAAATTAAAATAATAATAATTAATATTTCATAAATTATTTCAAATAAAATAAGTAACAATTAAAAGAATGAGGACCAAATTTGATAAATAAAAAATTTCAATAAAAAAATAATAAGGGAAAAGCAAATAATATTTATAAAAATGAGGACCAAAGTTAATATAAAAATTAAATTTTAAGAGATGAAATTCAAAAATAAATATTCAAAACAAAATATATATAGCAATCAAAAGTTTGAGGACCAAATTTGATATAATCAGGAAATAATATGACATTTCTAAATTTTTCACAACTTCCGGAAAGTGTTTTCCATCTAAATTTTCCAGAAAAATACTTTTCTGAAAATAAAGCCAAATTTTTCTTTGACTGAAAAGTATTTTTTGTTGATCAACTTTTCTAATAATAAATAAATATAAAAAAATTTAAAAAGTAATTTTTCAAAACTATTCGGAGAAACAAACCTTGATTACTCCTCATGTCGTCAATTTACACAATTCTATTCGAAATGTCCTTCTCCAGAAAGTGACACAGACACAGACAAACAGCCCAGGTATACAAGACCACTCGAAAACATGAGCAGCCCGGTAACTTCCTCAGATTAAGAATCAATCCCTTTACCAGGTTCGTGGTGTGTGTATAAGCATGCATCCACCGATCCTTATCAAACGACTATTCCCACGTTGTTTGTTCCTCCGAAGAACGAAATAACAGAGTGCTTGGTCCTGTTTCTGACTTGGAATGTAGTTTGCTATCTCCGATGTGATTGATAGTGTGGTTGAATAGTTTTGTTTTTTAAATTAAATTTATTTTGTTTTAAATTAATAATTTTTTATATTTTTAGATTGTTTTGATGTAAAAAATATATTTTTAATATATTTTTTTTAAAAAAAATAAAATGCAATTTCTATCATTTATACCAATTCTGCTTTTACAGTTTTGCATCAACGATGTTACCTCGACGCACTGTCACACCATTACAAAATGAGATAGTGTAAAATCTAACCAATTAAAATTTTAAAAATAAAAACTAATAATAATTACATTCACTATTACAAAATGTAATTTTAGTAGTAATTACTGTTCAATAGCTATATATACCGCGGGCACTTTGCAAATAATTATTTTTATTATACATATTATATATTTAATTAGCGACATTTATAATTTTAAAAGACAATTATATTAATTTCAGCAGTAATAATGATAGATTCTTCCTGATATTAGAACTAAAAACATTTTTCCAAGTGTCATTGAGAGCCTTTTTACTAATTAATTTGCAGATCTAAGATTTCAATATTCAGGAGGATTTGTTGATAATTAATTGGGAGGATTACGTGAATTTTTGCAATATGAAAATCCATTAATTTTACAAAATAGTTGCTATTGGGTTTAAAGTAAATATACTCGGAGAGCTAATATATACAATAACATCAAGATTCTTAGATAATAAAATAAAAGACTATTAATTCTGACAACATTGAGAGAGAACTTGTTTAGTAATTTTGTATAAAATTAAAATAAAATTATTTTTTCTTACCATGTTTTTATAGCCATTTTATAAAAACTACCTTTATTTCATTCTTGAAAGATCAACTCCAAATTCAAGCATCAAATCAACATATTTTTATTTCATTCTTGAAAGATGGAATTTTAATAATAAAAGAAAAAAATCCCATGGACTGTAGTTTTGTTGTTGTTCTAAGACTCTCTACTGGCTTTAAATTTAAAGGGGAGTACTTTTCAATATGTTGCCATACATATTTTTCTCAAGATTTATCTTTGGACTCCATGTATTTTGCTCTCCCAACAAACAAAAGATCGATGTAATTGTAAATTAATTATTAAGATGAAAGATCTTCATTTTAGTCATTTTTACTGTGTATTCTCTTAAAAATCACAGTGATTTGAAATGGTTGATTTTTACAAAAATAATTAGTTTGATTCTGAATTTTTTTCTCTTCGTAATTGAGCTATTTTGAACTTAAATTTGCACCTAATTGCTTTTTTTTTAGGGGAAGGACTGTGTTGAAAGTCAGAGGCCTCAAATAAAAATGACGGGTAATATAAGTGGTGATTTTGAATTTCATACAAAAAGTTTACTTTAGTCCCCATATTTTTTTGGTTTATAGGTGATTGGTCCCTTCAGTTTTCAGAAATTACATTTTAGTATCAAAGTTCATTTCCCTCATTATCAATATATTTTTGTTATAAGAGAGAGAGAAGCTCATCAGATTCTAACTTAGCAAAAAAAAAATCCACTATTTATACCTAGATTTTTTGTTTGGTCTCTCTCTCTCTCTTTTTTTTTGCGTAGCGCAGGTTGATAGACTAGCCTAGGTGTCATTTTGGTATCAATGAGTTCCATTTTATAAGAGTTGTTTGACCTATGTGTTTTTTTCTTCTCCTTACCGGAGGAAATAGATCTAACAGTGGGAATCATTCATTTTGGCTTAAAATTGATTTTGGTTTCATGAGATGTTTTTTGGGGTTTTTGGTGGTCATGAATATTTACTGTGTTTTCTAGATGTTTTGGGTTAAGAATGAGTTTTAAATTGAAATAAACAAACCCTTGATTTTCAAGCAAACTATAGAAAGCAGGCGACACATTTTCTATTGTCTTTTTTTATATATAAAAAAAATGGTCCACCCCTTTAAGAAATTAGAAAAAAAAGGTCCAGGTGCACAGACTAGGTTGAAAGGCCTACTTGTCTGGGCTGTTTTTTTTAATACCCAGGCCCATACGGCTAGGCTGACTCTTTTTTTCTTATAATCTTATAATTTTTTTTTTTATAAAATTGATAAAACAAATCATTAAACTCAGTTGAGTCTATTGTTCGGGTAGCAATTTGAAGGGTTGGTCCCCAATATCTAGAGTATTATTTGTTTTTCTTTTTATTTAATGCTTTTCCTGTCCCTTAATTTTTTTAAAAAAATACAATTTCATTTTGTTGTTATTGATGATTTTTTTTTTAACAGGAACATAAAAAGAATCCAATTTCACCTTTTGTTGTCAACGATCTATATTTACTATCCCGGCTCCACATGCCTGTCATGGTTTTTTTTTACTTAAAAAAAACCTTATATAGTTTTACACAAAAAATATCATGCGCTTTATTGTCATGTAATTAAATGAAAAATAATCTATAGGATAAAAAAATATATTGAATTTAGTGATGTGCATAACTTTCATCACGGATTTGCTTGGTTGACTCAAGTTCACTCTGTTTTTTTAATCAAATATTGTTTATCACCGATTTTTTCTTTTAACATTGAGTTAATTCAGGAATGAGTTTTTAAATTTTTTTTTTAAATTATCCTCGCGAGTTTTGCAGGCCAACCCTGGTTAATTAAGGTGGATCAAACGTCTTTCCATCTCAATATTAGATCAAAGTATCATTTAATTCATAGTTAAAATCAATTTTGTTTAGAAGACACATACTGGTACCTAGATATTTTATTTTTTTTGCCCATAACAGATTTTACTACAATTCGTAGCGTTGCGTGGGATAATAGGCCAGTTAATAGTTTTTCACCTTTTTTGTTTCTTGAAAAAGAGACATGGAAGATCATCTTGTGGTGTAATCCGAATCTTGAATCTCACCGGGTCTAAAAACTATACATCTAACAACAAGAACAAAGGAATGCTTGATCTGTAGTACACAAGGACAAGAAATGCCGAGGAGTGTCGATTGTGAGAGAAACCTGAAGCCAAGCAACCAGCTCTCAAATTTATGTTAAAGTGCCTTTTCGGAGGAGCCAAAATCTGTAGTCGGCAAGTCATGGATTACGGATTTGACTAGCTTTTTTTTGCGTTAAACTTTACTTGTAGTCTATCCAGGAGCTTGTAGGGCCAGTTTTATCGCAGAGCTTTGACATAAAAACTCGAAGAAAATAAATATTAAAATCAGAGAAAAAAGAGTGCAGATATTGGTTACGATGGCGGCCTGAACTCAATGGATCACAAGATGGTCTTAATACATTTAACATGAAAAGGGTCTTCACCAATAAAAAACTGCATCCTTGCTGAACCAAGGTAGAGTAAAGTAATTACACGGCGACTCTTGTTCCCCAAAAGTCAAATAAAATTAAGATTCTTTTGCAACCAAATAGGCATAAAAAACAAAAAAGAAAAAGTTAAATGAAGAAAAATCAAGAAGAGAGAAAAGTTAAAATAAAGGAATTTTTATTTAATTTCTTTTAAAAAAGCATTTTTCACGAGTGCTGGTTATAAGAAGAATTTTAAACAAGTTAAACGAGGTTTTTTTTAATGATTATAAGAAGAATTTTAAACAAGTTAAACGAGGTTCTTTTTAATAAAAATATACGTAATTTTTTATTTAACTGTTAGATAAGCTAGAATTTAAAAAGCATATTCTATAAACTCAATTTTATAAATGATTTATTGCTTGTAATTAGTTGAGGTAGTTTCATGCTCGTATTAGATTGTTCAAGAATTTATTTTTTTCTATTTATTTTTTTATTTAGGTTTTACAATTTTAATTTGATTTGATTTTAACTAGTTTAGGTGAATTTAGTTATTATTTTAAAAAAAATTAGCATATTTTTAGAACATATTAGCATATTGATCATTCAAAATTTTGCAGTTCGGAGTTTATAATTTAATACTGTAAATTTAGGAATTGAGAAATCTTAGATTTATATCCTTCATTGTACGCTCATCAGCATGCTCCACTTACAAAAAAAAAAAAAAAAGGAATAAAAAGGGCAAATAAAACTAGTGTGTTTTTTTTTATCATATTTATTTATGATGCATTATATCATAAAACAAAAAACAAATCTGATGGAACTGTAAATTTGACCTACAAAAATTAAACAAGGACGGCCACTCAACCCTCCCAAGAGGTGAAAAATATTCCCCCCTCTCCTCTCGACAACACGATTAAATCTTCTTTTTGTTTTTTCTAGCATTGATCATAATTTTTAGATCCTATTAGGAAGACTTGTGTAGAAAAAGACAGGAGTTATCATGTTGATTAGTAATTAATTCACGATCACTAGTTTAATTCGATAAGTTTACTACATTAAAAGTGATTTAGCCTACCAACTATATAGTGATTTTTAAAAATATTTTTTATTTAAAAATATATTAAAATATTTTTTTATTATTCAGCACATCAAAATAACAGCAAAAAAACACTAATTTAATGTTATTTTCAATATAAATACACTTTTTAAAACTACACAAAAGCAGAAGCTGCTGCACTCCCATAAGAACATTAACTCTTATCGTGTATCAATTTCTACATAACTTCTAACCTTTATTTAAAAATAATTCTCAATTAATTCAAAAAATAAAAAATAATTTAGAGAATAGAAAGTTTGAATTAACAAATATGATTCAAATATATATAATACAAACCAAAATTAAAGTCTCAAGTGAAATGACAACATCCACAATTAATCCAAAGTTTTAGAATTCATTATTAGGTAATAGAGTTTGGTTGAATGAACTCATGGAGTTGTGGGTCTCCGAAGAAAAACAGGTCGACCCGATTGAGTTTTAAACCTAAATCATACAAATCACTAAAAACTTGATCAAATCAGATCTTGGCAGGTTAAAATCTTTACCGTTTCAACGAACCACTTATTAATAAAATTATGTTCCTGTTCATAAGTTAACCAAGCCTGTGACCCTTGGAGAAAGGAAAACAAAAACTTAAATCATCATTTTGTCCGAGAGAACAAGCAACCTTTTTACCTATGTAAGGACAACATTTTAAAAAAAAATTGGATCTTATTGTACACAATATTGTTTTAAGCCGGTTTTACTTGGCTTTCAAGCTATTACTTTCTCGTGAACGTGGACAGAAAAACTCTCACGTCTACAGATGCAGAGCACGTTTGGAACGCGGCTGAGGCTGCGGCTGCGGCTGCGGCTGAGTTTTTAAAAAATTTAAATTTTATTTTTTGTTAAAATTTAATATGATTTGTATGTTTTACATCGTTTTGATGTGTTGATGTCAAAAATAATTTTTAAAAAATAAAAAAACATCATTGGCATGCATTTTGGCACGAAAAGTTATTTGAAATGCACCTGCAACCACATTGCCAGACACGCTTGTACTCTTTGGCTGCGTTTGATTACTTGCAGCTTTACCGTTTCCGGTGAAAATATATATATATATATATAATAAGGTGTTATATTTTTTTTATTATAGAATTTATTAAAAAAATTAAGTTTGAAATGGGTTTTTGAGATGTAGTTTTTACTTGTTTTTATAACTGAGTTTCGTAAAAATTTATTTATTTTTGTGTTTCAAGAATGTTTTTAAAAAATATAATTTTTACTTAAAATTAATATTTTTTTTAATTTTCAGGTCATTTTAATGTACTGATATTAAAAAAAATTAAATTTTTTTTATATATTTTCAAGTAAAAAGCACTTTGAAAAGCAACCACACAACTACCAAACATTTTATATATGTTTTTTACTACATATAAACTCAACCACAATTTTTATTAAACACGTATCTAAATCCAACTAACCACGACTAACCATACTTTTTAAAAAACTTACTCCCAAAAGCTATCTACAAATCAAACACATTTAAAATCTCCAACTTGGAGAAATCTTAATGGAGTTCAGGTAATTGTCATAATTAATTAATTAATTTAAGAGGATGTTTGACAGTGTGGTAGCAGTTATTTTTTAAATAATTTTTTATACCGAAATGCATGTCAATGATGTTGTTTTATTTTTTAAAAATTATTTTTGATATCAGCACATCAAAACAATTCAAAATATACAAATCATATTAAATTTTAATAAAAATAAATAAATAAATAAAATTTTTAAAAACACGGTTTGACCTGTTGCCAAATATGTTGCTTAACAAGATGTCCACACAAAAATATATAATATTCAGCCACACACATAATTCGAATCCGAAGTACACGCTTTGGTGATATATAGACGGAGAAATCAGCAGGAAACTGCATGCTTTTATGTCATACCACTAGCTAGGTGATTTTCATTGACTAGCTGACGTCTGTTTTTTCACCTTCTTTCATCAATTTGATATATTAAAATTGAATATCTCTTTGATTTAAATATTCTTCCATAGATCACCCATCATTGATATACGGAATTATTTATATTAAACTCCTTTGAAATTCGAGATATAAAGCAAGATATTCTGGACATATCACAATCATCCCTCCTTTTTTTTCCCTTCAAAAATGGTCCCTTGACAAATTGTTCAGAGCTTTTCTTTTGAAAATCATTCCACGCGTGTGCTTGGAAAAGCAATTAATGGCTGCCGTCTTTGTATATTTCTTGGGGTAAATTTTAATTTGCCTTTACAAGTTTCAATCGACTACCAAATATGTTATAAATTTTAATTTCATTCCCAAAATTTATCGAGTATCTTAATATTATTCAAAACATATAAAAAAATTAAATAAAACAAAAAATAACTAATTAAATTATTTATTGAAACTAACTAGATCTCTTGAAGGAAAGTGTGTGTGTGAGTGCTGATTGAGATGTAAACTATCAATCGAACATCATTAATTTATCATCACATATGCAAATTGTAAGAGTTGTCTAACTCAAGATTGTCGATTCTGTTTTGATTTATATATATATATATATATATGTATGTATGTATGTATGTATGTATGTATGTATTGTGGAGTGTGATTTTCCACCAAACGAAGAAGGATTTTTACTTGTTAAAAAAATCTAAAATATCTCCTCGTATTAACCAAATATTAATTAAAATTAATTTTATTTTATTAAACTGGCCACCACCTCTCCATAAATTTAGTGCAATGTTAAGTGTCCAAGCATGGATTCCAAGGGCATACTTAGACATATCCTTATTAAATTTATTTAGGATAAATAGATAGGAAAGAGGTTTACTTGTTGTCAAAGAATCATCTCAATATAATAGTTTAAATTGTTAGGTAAGGTCTCAAGATTTGATTTATATTATTCTCTAATACATCCCTTCAAGTAAAAACTCTTTGAACTTGAAACTTACACAGATTCACACTATTATGTATTTAATTTTTATCAAATAAATAAGAATGATGAGATTTAAACTTGTAACTGTTTGGTCATCAAGACTCTAATACCATATCAAATAATAATCTCAACCCAATAGGTTAAGCTGTTAAGAAAAGTTTTAAAATATAATTTATATTAATCTTTAAGACTGATGTTTATTCTAAAAAGAATAAAAAAATATTTTATCATTTAAATCGTTTTACTTTCCTATATAATTCCTTCCAAGGTTTTCACCCAAGAATTCCTATCCAAAACCCCAGAGTCTCGACTGTTGAAACTTCTACAATAAGACGAGCTCAACTTCACAACTAGTTGCTTGCACTTGAATATAGCCACCGAGTTCACACGCAGTACCCGTTTGATGCAAATGACCACGTTTGCATATGACCAGTCTGGTAATCAAGCGCTGCACCCTACCTGAGAGTGATGGGCGAGGGTGCAAGAGATTTCCTAGAAATTGCAGGCGGATTTGCCTTTTGAAAAAAGATGGATGGGGTGTGCTTTGGACTCATTCATCTGTACTTCTGTAGTATATTATATATGCCCGCATGCTTTTGTCGTGCTATATATAGTCTAGTTGCTCGTTGCCTTGCTTCATATTTTGTGCATTTAGGCTCTTTCGTTTCTTTATAAAGAGCCAGCCATTCTTTTCTTTCTTTTAACCAGCTCTGAGATATAACAATGGTGAGAGCTCCATGCTGTGAGAAGATGGGATTGAAGAGAGGTCCCTGGACTGCTGAAGAGGATCGGATTCTCATCAATCACATTCAACTTTATGGCCATGGCAATTGGCGTGCACTTCCTAAACAAGCTGGTAATTTATACACATATCTACCATGGATCACTTTCCAACAAAGATTGCCTTGTAGAAGCACACACTCTCTATCATATCTCTCTCTTTAGAACTTAATTCTAAAGTGAATCCTGAACATTTGCGTGGATAATTGAGTCAAACTGATCATTTGAGATTTTTGGCAACAAGCTGGTAATTTATGCTGGTTTTGAATCATTTCTTTCTTACCCACTTTTCAGGTCTGCTGAGGTGTGGAAAGAGCTGCAGGCTCCGGTGGATAAATTACTTGAGGCCTGACATTAAACGAGGAAATTTCAGCAGAGAAGAAGAGGATACCATCATCAAATTGCATGAGATGTTAGGCAATAGGTATGCAGTTTTAGCATTTTCAGTCAAACTAGAGTCAAAACACTAGCATTTTCATTTACATGGAAGAACTAATTATTAATCTTCAAGAACTTCTGCTTCCCCGATTGATACTTGATAATCAGTGCTTCATAGGGAGATGGCATGTAGCCTATAGGCTAGGCAGAAAACCTTTTTTTTTTTTTTTAATTTCTGGTGATCAAAGGACTTGTCACCCACATCCTCCTATCCGAAAAAAGCAGGAGAAGAAGAAATCAACTTGTCATTTTAAAGAATCCTTCTCTCATGTGATTGATCAACATGTCAATATTTTTTTCATGGTTGCATCAGAAACATGTGGGGACTGAACAGATTCCTGGAAGTCACGTACCATAGCATAGACTAATAAGAAATCCCACGTTTTTCAAGTTGAAGCACTATCCAACAAGATTGGCACACTTTGGTTATTGCACATATAATCATTCATGTGACCTGAAACATGCCAAAAGGGCTTTTAGCATTTTAAATTCTGCTAATCAAGTAGGATCAGAACTAAGGTTAGTGCATATCTTGACATGGATCGATCCCTTTTCTTTTTTTCCCCAGATGGTCGGCAATTGCAGGAAGATTACCAGGACGCACAGACAACGAAATTAAAAATGTGTGGCACACCCACTTGAAAAAAAGACTTAAGCAAAACCATTTCGCCCCAGAAATCAATGGAAGATCTGTTGATGTTTCTAGATTCAATCACGAATTAAAGACTGGTCCAGAAATAGTGAGTTCATCAAACGTTGTTGCAGCAGGATGTGATCAAAGCAAGGAACACAGACCAATTTCACCACAACAATGTTCAAGTGATGTCTCTTCAGTGACCACAGTTGATACCAGTAATAACATGTGCACGAAGGTCGCGGAGTCGGATGATTTTCTTGAAATGGATGAGATTTTTTGGTCAGAAGTACTGTCTGCTGATAATTCAAGCATGATAAGTGATTATTCTGCCACTAGCACTGAGCCGCAACTTCAATTTCCATTTTCTCCACTGATAAATGATGTGGAACAAGTCCTAGCCACTAATTCAAATATGTATGATGGCATGGACTTTTGGCACAACCTCTTCACAAGAGCTGGGGAATTACCAGAATTAACAGAAATTTGAACAATTGTAACCTGCTGCTATATTTTTCCATTTTTTTTTAGATAGATTGGCAGGAAAGTATGGATTGTAGTTTTCCAATTTGTTGACTGCTTAGAAGGAAGACAAAATTATTGTAATAAAATAAAATAAATTAATAAATATGAAAAAAAAACACATATAAGCAATCTTTTCCAAGCAAAGAAAACTGAAAGAGTAAAATATATACGTGCAATAATCTTGACGGGCTCGAAATTGAGGATTAAAATTTCTGGATTATATAGTTACCACCCATGATTATGCTATGCATGCACAAAGGATCTATCATAAGAACATTTCAAAATATTACAATTTCTCTTTGTTATCTGATCATACGTTTTGGTCGTAACAAATTAAAATCGGTCTTCCAGCTTCCACACACATACAAAGAGACCTCCACAACCAGGCTCTGGCTTGGATTGAGGGGGTCATGGCCCCAATAACTCGTAGAAAGTTCAATTTGGCCCTCATATTTGAGCATTATTTCAATGGTCTCCCCTCCCAAAATGTGCTAATTTTACTTATGAGCTCAATTCTCTTAGTTCAAATTATACTTAATCCTTGTATTATTTCTACAACGAAGGACTCTCAAATCCTATCTTATTCCGGTGTCGAAAACACCAATTTTCGAAAAGGGCTCCTTTTCGTACCGAGTAGAAAAGGTAGAAACAAGAAATTCAGCGGTTCGTGGACCGACCTTGGACCAAATCATTTTAATAGTCACCGTCTGTACCCACAAATTCATCGAATTCTGTGAAGCACTCTCTCTTTATGTGTGCTTATAAGTTATTTTCATTAAACCGGCGTTGGAGGTCAGATCGAGGCTCAGCTGGTCCGTCCTATGTTCTAAACTAAGTATTAAAAAAATTAATTTATAATCGATCAAGTTTAACGATGAACCGACAAATAAGCTTCAAATTTGTTGCTCTCGTTCATTGCTTCCAAAATCATGCACAAAGTTGACAGTATGACAGGGATATGGAGACCTTAATTGCTGGCTATATGCATCCATTCATTGAATTTGATAGCTTAGCACGTTTTTTTAATGCTTCCCTCTTCCTTGCTAAAGTATAGGCACAACTTTTTCAAAAGGGGACAACATATGGAACAAAAAGGTGCTTATGTGGGGAAAATTCATGCGGCACAACTTGAGCAAATAATGGTCATAATCATATAGAAATCTTCCTATATTTACTTTGTTGATTCCTATAGGGAGAGAAAGAAGTAATTAATCACCCCCTTAAAAAAAGTAATGTAAGACTAGATTTCTTGGTTAACCAAGCCCAATGGGCCAGTGTGGCCCAAACACAACCCACGTTTTCTTTTGTTTCCATCTAGAGTTACTGGTGGTTCAAGATTGGATTTCCGAACCCTAAAGGGCTAAGAATGTGAGCCCGAACCGCCTTAACAGAGATGAGCTGTACAGAACGCCATCGTTGGCCGTGCCAGTGGCTGTTTCCCAATTTGCAGAGGAGAAGAAGAGAAACCTGTATAAGATTTCTGCAACTTCATTATATCTCATAATGGCAACGTCAAGCATTGGAGTTCAAGCATCTCAACACCCATGCTGCGAATGTGTTTGAGACAGGGCAAGCTTTTCACACGAAAGCTGCTCCATCCCAAGCTGAGTTGTTATATAAAAATCATAAGGTCATATGTATAGGAGAAATTGAAGACATGAAAGAAGAAGGATGCTATTAAGGAGAAGGCAATGCGGCTTGTGAAGAGGAAATTCTATGAGAACTTCTAATATACAAGAACTGATGAAATTCATAAATAATAGAAGATTGGAATACATTTTTGCAGTTAATTTATTTTTAGGGGTGATCATACATGTTCATTCAATTCTTGAATTAAATCTGTTTATATATAACCCAAAACTCATGTTTCTTAATTCTACTGAAAATTAAAAATGCACTTTATTAAAATATTTACAGACTTCATTGAAAAAAAGTATTATTACTCCATCCACCGTATCATGTGAATGATGTGATGCTACGTGCTTAATAGTCTTTGATGACATAAATAACATTTACAATTTATGCGTGATTGAGAAGTATTTTTCTATGTGTGACATCAATCTTTCCCCTGCCATTCTGGGTTTATAACAAGTATGCCCACATGTTCCGCGTCAGGTCAACTCTGTATTTTCAAGGTAGTACAACATGCAAAAGTTTAGATATGTGTTAATTTTTTAGTATCCTAGGCCAAGGGATTTCATCATGGATTTAGCAGCATAAAAGTTCTATTTCAGCCTATTTGCTTCAGGTAAAATGCTTCTCGCCTGTTCGATAATTTTATCGTAACTAACCTCACTTAACCCATAATCTGATTTGATGGTGAACATTTATGCAATAATTAATAATTTACTGTGATTTGTGCACTCATCTTATAATGGTTTGTCAGAGTTTTTCAAAAGATCAAAAAACCTAGTTGCGTCTACATTAGGTTCTTCATCTATAATTGGACAATGATCGACATAACTCTAATTCATTCTCATTGCATGTATAATCATATTCCTATAAGAATTACTATTGTCATCTACAACTTCATGCACGTTGCTAGAATTAGAAGTTGACCCAACTATCATTTCTTTTATGGTCTCATGAGGAACATATGGTTCTCCGTATGCAAACCAACATAAATATCTTTCACGAACCTTTTTTTTTTTTAGAAGATGCATCGTTACAACATTTAGATCGAAAAACTTTTTATTTTTACACCTCTTACATGAACATCTAATACCACATCCACTAATATTTCTCGGATTAGATTGTGCGTAATTAATAAAACCCTTAACTTTATTACAATAATTCATCCTACATAACCCTTCAAGTGAATTTCGATACATCCATGAACGATCATCCATTACTTATATCAAATCTATATAGACTATTGATGATAACATGTGTTAATTAATTATGTAAAATAAATAAATTAGCAAACATTGGTTTTACTCAAATTTATTCAAACTATTTTAATAGTACAACTAATTCATTATTAATTATCTACATAAATTCAAATTTCTATACATTTACCGAAAATTTCAACTCAATAATAAAATTAACAAAATATAAAACAAACTCGTTAAATAAGTCATCATTTATTTCATCACATAACACCTAAGTCACAAATTCAAAATAAATTTCAACAATTTACAAACATATACAATTTTATAAAATCTCAGACGAACCCTAACATGTACAAATCACACATTCATACAATGAATTTCTATGGGAAAAAAACTATAAAACAAGTAAACACTCAAACAAAATACATATACAACAAAAATATAAAAAAAACATTTTAAATTTGATTTCAAATACAAAATAGTTAGTTTTGATTACTTAAAATAGAAAATCCTCAATAAATATTAAATCAGAATAGGGATGCTGAAAAACTGAATGTTATGGTGACTAAATTTGTAGTTAACGGTTGATTTGTGATAAAATTAGGGGGTGTGTTGTTTTTTGCAAAGAAAAATAGAGGAAGAAGAAAAAATGAGAGAAGAAGAGAGGAGAGTCGTTCGTCAGGTCATAAATTAAATATTATAAATGGATTTACCGATAGATTTAAATCCTTTGATAATTTTGTTTGTAAAAATAACATGTCATCGTATTTTTTAGTTTTTTTTTATTATTATTTTACTGTAATTTTCTCGGTATATACCGATAGAATAAATTTATTGATGTTTACCAATAGATATAATGAGTGTATATTCAGTTAGAAAAAATCACTGAAATCCACGGACAAAAAAATTCTATCATTGTTTCATTCATCTGTATTTGATAGTTTTCTGGCAGTACACAATTCAATTCAAAATGCTTATGCTTATAAACTTAACAACGAACATATCAAGTCACTATACGAACAGGCATAAATTGGAGAAAGGATTCATCGTTATATTTCATCCAGGTTCGCCTGTACAATTTTCGTATAAAACAGTGAAAAGATCAATGAAGTTCTAATCACGTATATAAACAACAAGTTTCTGTAAGAAGAAACCTCCAACCAGGCCCAGAGATACACACCAGGAATGTAGATTTGTCCAATGGCTGCAAACATGTTTTCCTGCTCACCCCAGGAATTTCATCACCCTGCTAGCTCCACAACCTTTTCAGCCACCACGTTAACAGTTTGCTGAAACTCAAAATCGGAAAAGAGTACAGGGATCTCTCAGAGCCTTCTAGTTAATCAGACATTCCATACAGACAGACATTTTCAACCTTCAATATTTCTAACAACTACAAGTAAAAGAAAGCCAAATATTATTAAGACAAGTTGCTCAATTATATGAGCTACCATCGCTATCAATCACAAGCAATCGTTTCCTGAATCTCCATCTCTGCCCGAAATGTCAAAATGAACTGCTCAGCTCTTTCATCAATTCCTTGCATTTGAGGAGATGCAAATCCCAACGACTCCCACATATCATCCGCTGCACAGCCTCTTCCCCGTCTATTGATCTCATCTTCCATGCTTGTTCCTGCTGGCGCTACTGTTGTAGCTGCCTGGTGATCAAGAATCTTCATAGTCTTTGGAGTTGGCGGATACTTGGTCATCAACTCAAAACTACTGACAGGCTCTCGAAAGAGCTTATCAATATATACAGGTGCTGATTTTTTGTGGACATGGCCTAAGCAGCTGCTACGTTGTTTAAAAGGAAGTGCACGAGGTGGGTATACAAGCCGCTTCCTGTTTCCATTACGTTTCTGATCAAACAGGATATGAGCAGCAGTGCTGTTAATATTCTTGGTTGGATATTTCGATTTTTTGATAGATTTGGACATCTTGAGTTTATGCAGTTTGCTTTGAAGCTTGGATGTGAAACTCTTCCATGCCTTCTTGGCTGGTGGAAGCCTCAAATTCAGGCAAGACATGAACGCAAAATTAAGGGGATGAACAAGAATGGAAGATGTGAGCGTTTATTTGTCCTGATCAAGACGGTGTTAAAACTTGTGCTTTATAGAAAGGGTAGATAAGATTCGTTCTTTTTGCACTGGATTTGTTTTGTCTGAAGGGTGATTCGTATTCGGTGTGTGCCATAATTTTGCGGGCTCACGATTTGCTTATTCCTTACGCTAAATTTTTAACGTAAGAATACTAGTAGATCCTATTGCATATGGTAGCTAGCTAGTCTAGTGGGTAACGAGAAACTTTCTTGAGAGAACTATAGTAGATCCTATTACAATTTGGTAGCAGAGAAAATAACCAGTTTTGCAATGGATTGCCCGAGTTGACTTGATAACTAAGACTAATTGCTGCATATTTTGGTTTTGTGTGGATTTACATATGAAAACATCTACCCATTTTGCTCGAAATGACTAACTCTTTACAGTAGGAAATGAAAAGAGAAGAGAACATTTTATGAAACTAGAATTGACAGCTGATTCCAGGAAATATAGCAGAGATTGGATAGGTGGTAAACGATTCAGCTGAATGGATATGTTCTCTTTGACTTGGTGATCACGCGTAATATCTTGCATTGTGACGGAAGAATAACTTCTTTGCTGCATGCATCTACAATGTTTGAACACTTTTCAATATGATTTAAATTCAGATTTTATTTTTAATGAGTGATGCCAAACGTAAAAGGAACTTTGTTTTGCTAGAAAGCACATTCCCAAGCTCTATCCTTTTTTTGTAATATTGCTCTAAATCCACGAGGGCAGATGAACTTCTAAGCTGGAGGTCAGGTGGCTGATAGTTATATTGGAATGTGTTTGAAAGGGTTGTGAATCTGCAAAACAAGTGTCCTTCATAGGTTTTGAGGACCTTCCAATTGTTTAATTCGGTAGAGGAATAAGGTTTAGAAACTAAGCAAAGCTCTGTATGCGGGTTTCAAAGAGGATGTGTGTGTTTAATTTCGAGTTGGAGAAGAAGTTGTCTTCTAAGAAATTGAAAACTTTTACCTGAGAGCTTATAATGGGTATTTATATAGTCATGAACAAAGCCAACTTCCATGGAGATGAGAGTAAAATGAGCAAAATACTATAACAAGAAACTATCATCTGGGATCATAGTTTCTAATGGTTGATGACACATTGGTGAGCTGAGAGGATGATGTCACGAGAGGGACATCCAATGGATATGGGCGTGCTCAAATGCCATTCAACAGGCCCCATAATAGGAAGACGTGGGATGCCTTGATGAGTTAGACGAACCACATAGAGGATGTATAACCGGGTGGCTCAGGAGCCTGCCCAGGTGGTACTGTTTGGGACGACGCTGCTCAGGACTGGATGTTACACGTGACGGCAAGGGCATCGGAATAGTTATTTAGGTACACTTGTACCTCAGGTACATCACTTTCTGCTCAAAAGGCTTATTAATTTCTGCCTGAAATAGACCTAACAGCTATCTTTTAGTTTGGGCCTCACCTGAGTTGCCCTTTGCGAGATACCAGAAATATTGCGCAATAACGTTTTGTGTAGAGATTGATATGTGCCTTTCCATTTCTCTTTATTTGTCTCCGTTTTATCACTTTTCCCTGTCACCAGTACAATACCTGTGATTATAACGCATCTATCTTTACCAACTTGAAGATTCCACGGTCGCGTAGAAGTGTTCAGCAAAAAATTGTCTTTATTCTCCATTTTGAAAGCTACATTCTTGGTACCCAGAAATTTATTCAGGATAGTTTCCAATCTTATTAAAGCCACTGTTTCTTCTCTCTGTCACTTTGTGTTAACGAATCTAAATAATAATTACGCCAAAGAATATCGTATTAGCACAAAATGAATCGAATGGTGTTTCTCAAAGAAGGGATCTTGATGGAGTTTCGATAAGAAAGTCATTGGCATGGCTAGCTAGGCTTTACTTCACCTTCCCTTGGTACCTGGAGAACAATAGGCATAAAACATACTCAACGTGATGCCAAAAAGTAGGCATTTGATCTCGATGAAGTCTCTCAATATACACGCTGCATTGCATTGCTTTTCTTAGCGCAATCCGCTGAAATATTTTGTAAGCTAATCATGTAAACTACCAATATTGTTGAATCCATGCCGTGTAGAGAAACCGGCCTTCGTGTGCAACTCTAAAATTAACGGTAATGCCTTATTGATTTGTTTCTACCATAGGCTTCTGGCTATAAATATGAGGATTGATATTTCTCCTCAGGCAGCAAGTCTAGCACCAACATAACCCTGTTTTTCAACTTGGCTTTGATGCTGTCTTTTATCCTCCTTGCATCCATCGTTGAAAGCCGATTAGTACTTTGGCCGTAAGTGTTTAGATTAAACACTACTGTAATTTTCTTGGATCATTCTACTTTTCTCTTCGGGCAGCAGCGTCCACACCAGACTGTGTCTCAGTGCATGGAGTAGTAAGTGGAGACACTTGTTCTGTTGTTCCACAGCAGTTCAACTTGTCTACCGACGATTTTAATGCAATCAACCCCAACCTCGACTGTGATAAGCTCTTTCTAAGCCAGTGGCTTTGCGTTGAAGGGACAACAAATTAAGCTGCATGCTTTCCAAGTATTCAAATCTAAATGTACATTATTTTATGCCAATGAGCACTTGAATAAGGAGACGATCTCCATGTAGCTAGCTAGGCTTATCTTTACTACTGGCAGTTGAGTAATGTGCCAGTGAGGCAGTGAACACACTTTTCCTTGGAATTTCCAATGTTTTGGCTTCGTCATAAATCTTTGGCCTCCTTTCTCCTTCTTTGCCTATTCATTTCAAGTACTGCAGTATCATTGATAAATTAATTGTTCAATTCACTATGAACTTTGATTATCTATATATAATGCCTAGAATCACAGTATGCAAGTTAATCCAATGGACTAGTAGAACTTGGAACATGTATGTAATACCTAGACTTTTGTTCCAAACGCAACCCTAGACCCACCTAAACTAACATATTGGAACATGCATGTAAGACTTAAACTTGGAACATGCATGTAAGACCAATTCAATTGTTGTTGCTGCTGGTCAACCCGTTGGTCTAAAATGATTGACTAGTTGTTTTGTGTAGTGATCAACCGTTGACTCTAAAGTGGCAGTTAATCAGGTATGTTAGGTTTAATCAGTTTGGATTATATTTGGAATTGATCAAGTAAATCAGTTTGGATTATGTTCGGTTTTATAATTACAATATGGTCTCTAAGTTTAGAGTTTTAATCATTTATGTTATTTTGTTACGAGTTGTTTTTTAATATTTTTTGTTTTCATTAAAAGTTCTGCTGACATTCCTCCTAACAATCTTTAGTAGTTTCTGGTTATGCATTCGTTTGCCTTTTGTTTTTGTTTTTCGGGTAAGTGAAATAATCTTTAATATGCATATTGATATTAGGATGGGTATAATTAATTATTTCTTTATATATATATAGCTTTATTTATGGGTACTCATTCATTCTTGATTATATACTCGTGTTTTGTTCAATCAAATTATATTTGATATGACTTTCATTTGTTTTGGATATTCTTGTGAGTAACTATTATGTCTTGATATCGGTATGTTTGTGAAAAATTTCATACTAACGGAGAATAGTTAATCTTTGTGCACATCGTATCTGTATATCTAATTAGTAAGAGAGACACTAAATTGTGGTAATTGATCCTCCCATAGTGGTCACCTTCGGGTGTCATCTGGTCATTTTCAAGTGTCATCTGATCTCTGACATGTATTCTACTGCTTTATGTTGATATGCTTAGCATGCATATATTTACATTTATTTTCGTTCTCTTATTTCTATATTATCACAATTGATGACTTATACTTATAAATAGCTAAAATGAATATTAAATGTTATTCTCTTACTAAGTTGGTTAAACTCACCTTTCCATTTTAAATATTTTAGGTTCTAAGTTTCCGTTAGCAACTGAACATTGTTGGGTGTTCATACTTTTTTAGTTTGGATTGGTATGTCTTACTTGTTTCGTAAGGTTTTTCTTTTAATTTTGATTCAATGTCTTAAATATTCTATTATTATATTATTTTATTTAAAGTTCGGACGTTAACGTTGTAATGAATATTATAAATTATTGTTTTTGTTTTAATTACTTATTAAAAGTTTTAGATTATTATTTGATTTTATTAATTTTTTCAAAAAAATTATAAAATCTTTTGTATTTTTAAAACCTGTATTTAATATATATATATATATATATATATATATATATATATATATATATATATTCTGAAACTTAACGCAGATAGAATATTCTCATGGCATCTCCAAACTCCAGCCTTCGCAAATGGACGCTAGAGTGCATATGGCTTATCACGAATGACATTCCATCATTCAAAAGGTCCAAATCAACACCCTTTGTCTCTCTCTCTCTCTCTCTCTCTCTCTCTCTCTCTCTTCTTCCAAAAGGTGTTTTGTTTAAGTCCACCATTAAAGGGAAATAAAAGGTAAGGGGTAATTACTAAAATTCCCTAATAGAATAATTTTTTATTCAAAAAATTATAAATGCTGTAAATATAAAAATGAACATAAAACCTTCCAGAAAGAATTTTTTTAAAAAAAAAAAACTAAGTAAATTAACATGGTGTTAGGTGGGAGTTGGATATTTAGATTTTTTTCGCTTGAATATTTTTCTTTCGAAATTTATAGATAAAAAAATATTTGGATAGATATTTTGGTTAGAGAACTTTCTTATAAAAATAAAAGGATTTTAGTAATAATGCCAAAAGGCAATAGAATATTGATGAGTAATGACAAACGAGGCAGGATATGCATTTGACGATTCACACAATTGAAACTCGAATGTCAGTACTAGAACTTGGGCAGCATAGCTCCTGGTGCTAATTTACAGGCCGCAGGAGTCATCGGAAGCCGATGTATCTCTTCTGGATGCACAGCTCCGAAACACACATGCCAACAGGCAGCACTCTTGCTGGTACTCCCACGAAGATTCCCTTTTCATGTAGATTTCTTTTTTCCTCCGAGGACAGAGCATCTACTTATTCAATGTTAGGAACCAGTTTAGATCATTACAGAAAGTTGAAGGACGATTGCAAGGCAGTTCAATGAGCACTGGCTGGTTTGGTTCCTCTGTTTCTGTGAGACTCTGACAAGCAGAGAAACCAAAGACGAGGTGGGAAACTGCAAATCTCTCTCTCTTTACCTAGGAAGGTGAATCTAGCTGCTATTTGGTCTCGGTCATGCACCGAAAACTAATCCATTTTCAATCGAGCATGAAGCAATTTTTACCGAAAAACTTTTTTTTTTTCCATGCCACTTCTTTAAAAATCAAATGCATTCAATAGCGAGCACCGGAAAGGAATGAACTTGCTACGCATGTACCTGTTTGTGGTGGAACTCAATGAGAAATCTTGGTCAGCCTTTACATTGCTATCTACACCAGCATCCTTGCCAAGGTGTTAGAATGAATCCTCCTTAATAAGCTGGCGAATAAATTTCACCAATGAGGAATTGATTTGGATTTTCAGCAAGGAATCCTCGTCTTCACAGAATTTCTGTCTAATTCCAAAAATTGCATCTACCTCGGCCACTACTTGGATAATCCATGTCGAGTTGGAGAAGATCCCATAAGCCAAGGCTGAGCTAAGTTACAATCAATGAAATGCGGCCGCCTTATGATACAACCTTGCTGTGTATTCGAGATGCTGCGAACCTTTTTATCTGAAGTGGCATTGCTTGCCATTTCATATCCATGAAAGAAATGTTGTGGTTTTTACAGAAGGTCCGATTGTTAATGATTTCATTATTTGATCGAATGAAAAATAAATACTAGCTAAGCTTTCCGAGGCTACATGAAAACCCTCAAAGTTTTCAGATCAAAAAAAAAAAAACAAAATTGAAAAATAAAAAATCCAGCAAATTCTAATTGTACATTATCCATCAATAACTTGAAAATATAAAAACTAGATGAGGGTTTGAACTCCAAGCTGTTGCATTTCCATTAGCTTCCATATTGGGTAGATTGCACCTCCTCCAAGTTCTTCTGCATCTACTTGCCGCATGGCCCACGCATAATATACAGTATGGATTGTATCCTACGATAGCCATGAATAGCACAGAATATGTTGGAAATTTTTGCAAGCAGGGACTAAAAAGGAAGTGGTGTCCATATTCTTGGACAGAGAAGTTGAAGGTACTAACATGCTATCATATTCTACACCATATTAAAAAAAAAAAAAAAAAAAACTCATTCCACAAGGCAACTGTGTAAGCCACGTATGGTCACACCAGAGAAACAAGCCGAGTTTAAATGAGACACAAAAAGGAAATAATCTAAATGTTCCCAAGCAACTAGTCAACCAAAAACTGATGCAAGGATAGATTAAGGTAATCCTTGTCGAGAATGAGGACCTTGATCTGCAAGGAGATGAACTGTTTTCCTCCTCTTTTTCGATCCACAAGGTATGTAGTCCCACATTGACCTTTGTCCCTAGCTTAGCTTAAGTAGCTTACTACGGACGAAAGAATTACAAGGCATCAATTGGCCTTTGCCATCTCAGTTATGTCAAGACCAATTTTATGCTCTCAGCTCAAGTAAACACACTCTTGACTGGTACCATCTGGTAAAGTCTCCTCTTTTGTGGGCCCTTTCCAAAACTTAACTTTGAGGCTTTTGCAACAATGAATATAACCTACCTATTCATGCTTTAAAATGCATAAATGGCAAACCGGACCAGACAGGAAATATACAGTAGGAAAGGGTTTAAATGTCAAATACCATGCATTTTTCTTGAAAGTTTGCAATCATAAGAAAATCATATTTATTAATAATTATTTAATTTGGTCAAACCTCTCCCCCACATCTCTCTCCAACAAGGTTCTCGCTCTCTCACCATTTTTATGGTGGGAGGCTGCCAAGTAGGGGTAGTTCTCTATCTTTGGAAGCCTGCCACCTTCTTTCTAGTTCCTTTTTCAGTGAATATCTAGTTTTTGCCTCTCGGGGGAGAGGGTTTGAGTAATTTAATTTATTTTCTAGACTGTCCTAATTTTTTGAAAAAGTCTCAGGCATTGCCATGGTTTTTTGACCTCAATAATAACAAAAGAAGACCTGGCTGGATTTGTGTTCCTATGTCTCTCATAGCTGGTGGTTGGATCTTGGACTCCCACAGACAATCCATGACCAAAATGTGGATCAATGTTCTAAGAAAGAGGAGTTATGGCATTCAGTTAGCATGACCTTTTTTTTTATATATATAACCATGTCTGGATTTGGGCACATAATGTAGCAAGAAACTGTTACATTGTCTCTTGGGCATTTTGCTTTCATAAAGGAAAAGTTTAAGAGTATGATATTTGCTGTAGGGAGCCATTCCTACTATTTGATTTCAATCAATAAAACTGGATGTTTTGAGAAATCAAAATATATGTTAGGTTAAAAGGAAAAGGGAAATACAAAGAAGAAGGTGGTTTGTGTTTACCTGACCCCCTTCTGTTATTGCACCATGTCGATCGCGTACACAATGCACTTGCTGTGTCTGGAACTGCAGTTACTCCAGGAAACATGACCATCAGTAACCAGAAAATCAATGAATACTTGCAACGAAGTTACCCAGAAAGGAGGCATACCACGACAATGATTATTGGGGAGGTTCCCATCATTTTGGTCTCTCTTACTTCCACATCAGTTATATGTAGAATCTGCACCAACCATAGGGGTGTGTTTTATTAACTTGTCATATTGGAACATTCCATCTAAGAACTAATATACTAATAGCTACTCTGCATCCAATACCTACAAGTTAGATTGTGAATATGATAACAAAGAGTTATTTCCCAACTTTGAGAAACATATCTAGCCCATCAAAAGCCTAGCTGTTTTTTGGTCTCAAATTACTCAAGAAACCCATCAAACAATTGTAAAATGTAGCAAAATCCAAAAACATTAGATGTACTGTGGGTAAGTGTCATAACTTCATTGTATCTTCATTCTTTGTACTCATGATTGAGTAATTCTAGAAACAGTTAAACACAGCATACTGCAACAGTCTAACTTGAAGTGGCAATGTATTAATTTTAGCTACTACTCCCTTGGATCCTACATAAGAATCCTACTTTCCTTTTTGCCAGTCCCAATTTAAATGTCCACTTTAAAAGTAAAAATCTAATAGATACTCTACTTTCCATTATTGTCCTTTATCATTTCCTTGATAAAGATAAGAATATAATTAGGGGTAAAAAATGGAATAATAAGCTAGTGACAAAACAATTAATTTTTTTCATTTCCTCAAAAGCTGTGCATTTTTCATAAGGACAATTAAATTTGGGACACTGATGATTCATCTGACCACATAAAGCAATTTGAGAACAAGAAGAAACACAAATTCTGGCATCATTTACCATGGCACACATAACGCATTCATGACATGCATGCTTGCATGTACACCACCAACTCAGGCAGGCATTTATGATGCTAATGATGAAATCGGACTCAGCAACCATGATATTGACAGATACCTACCTCTGCATCCTTATACCTAGAATTGTAGATTTTGATTGAGACAACAACAATTTCTTTTCCAACTTTTAGAAATATATTTATCCCATTAAAGGCCTGGCCATTTTCTAGTCTCAGTTATTCAAAGAACTTACAAAAAGATTGAAAATGTAGTAAACTCCATCAAATATTAGATGATCACACACCGTGGTGAGAGTTTCAGCATACCCTTTCAAAGTTTCTTCTTTATTTAATTCCTTATATGGTAATACTAAGAACAGTTATATATTAGCACAGTGCCACAGTCTAAATTGAAGTGGCATTGTGATGAACTAACTATTAAGTATGCTGACTCATTTGAACACATAATTGTAAGATAATTTAGAGGATAATTATGCTTAGCAGAAGCATCTAAATACCTTTAAAATTACAATAACTGAAATGAAAAACATTTTCTTTACCTATGGCTAAAAGAAAATATTGAGGAGGAATGAGCAAACCCACTGGAAGAATAAGACATTCTTCGGCAGGTAAAGGAAAAACTAAGCTCAAAACAACATGGCATTCCACTGAAGGCCTCTAACATTGCAACACAAAGAAAGTATTTCAAAATCAAACTTGTTACCTTGTTATCAAAAAATATACCATGGGCCTGAAATGCCTTATGCTCTGCTTCACACCGATTAATCACTTCGGGGGTGCAGTACTTCTTCAGAGTATCTATATCCCCCTGTACATAGAGAGCATTTATTAGTTGCTAGTGAGAGAGAATTTCAAGGACTTAAACAGGCACAAGGGGGAGAGTCATGGGGAACCAACACTTTGTACTCACCTTAATATATGCATTAAGGACAGGTCTAACAGCTTCCTGAACTTCTGCCACAAAATCCATCAAAGAAAATGATCTGGTGCAAACACATTCAAGGGGGAAAAGAGTTGGTCAATTGGAAGTTGTTGGAATGCAGAAATTAGTTTATGAAATGAAAAATCAAAGATCATTTCATCATACGGATCTTTACGACGTATTTCCTTGAATGACGCTGCGGCATCACTTTCTTGAAAGATGGAGTCACTGACACTGTCATCAAGAGAAAATGTTTTGTGAACAACTCTCTAAGTATTTATCATCTTTAGCATGGCCACAACAGGAGGGGGAGAGAATCATACTCCTGAATTTTGATAACAATGGGACTATCACTTGTCTCCCATCTTTCCCGCATGTCCTCTGCAATCTGGGAATTTCAACCCAAAGGGAAGTTACAACAAAGGAGGGAGACAATGAACTAACACCTCAAGAACCAAAATTGAAATAGATGAAGAAGATCAGACCTCTTGACCCTTTGTCACGACAGGTTCACTGAGGCCAGAAAAGCGTTTGAATAAAGGATGACCTTGCATCTGGGTTTACAAGAGCAGGAAACATTGTCATCTCAGCAAAGAAGCAAGAAGATATAAAATAAGTTGCTTTATTTTGTCCAGAAATTCAATGCAGCATTAACAACATCACCTTTTCTCTGAATGCCTCCCATTTTTTACTCCATCGAGACTGTTTTGAAGGTAGAACAACAACGTCAGTTTTTGTACTTATTTCACCGCTGAAGGCAGGAGGAGGAGTATGCTCCAGGTGCTTTCTCTTATTGGTATTGCCATATAACTCATCCTTCACCACATCATATCCTTTCTTCATCATTTCACTGACCCTTGCCTCTTTCAATTTCTGGTAGGCTGAAGATACATTTGAAGAAGGAATTCTTGATTTAAACTTTCCAAAAAATGATTCTGCTGTATCACCAGTTCCAGTCTGCTTGTCTGCTTCTTCACCAGGTGAGGCCTTTGTACCTTCTTCAGCACCAGCACCATCTTTAGCCGACGTACCAGCAGACTCTGATGACTCTTTTCCAATCCCAAATGTTTCTTTGACCTGGATCACCCAAGACAAAATAAATAATCCCTTCATGGCAATTACTCCAAAACCATGTAGCATTAACACAAGAAAAGGCCGGTAATTTAATAGGCAAGCATACCTCTTCTGTGGCAGCCGAAATCTTTTCTTTAACATTGGCAGAAACCTACAAACAACACACAATTGCTAATAAACTATATCCAACTAACACTGGTGCTATTATTACACCGAGTAATGCTAAGTTCTCCAGTTCAGACACATCAGAAACCAACCCCACTATCCACCCATCTGACCAATAGGTTGATTTCAAGACCCTCTGAACGTAAAAGGAAAAAATAATTTCTCTTGCAAAATTTGAAAAACCGTTTCGCAGAAATGAGTCTATAATCAACACCATCTAAAGCTCAGTATGAATCACACCTTTTTCGCAGTAGCTTCAGCTTCCGTCCAAACGCCATCTACATGCTTGTACAGCTGCTCAGTTGTCTGCTTTGTTCTGCATTCGCCATTTCATCATCTCAGGCCCTCCCTTGACATACAAAGGTATGTCTCAGCCTATTAACTATTAATTAAAGCTAATTAATAACACACAAGTCATTAACACACTCTTCTAAAGGCACACATACCTTACTTTGAGCTCCTCTTTCGCCCCTTTAAGCTCCTCTGCTTTTTCCTTCAGTTCCTTCACTGACTGCTTAAATTCTTGATTTCTGCACACAAAATCAACCACAAAGCAGATTTATACCCAAAGCATGATTTTTTATAACTTAATAACTAAGAAAAAAATACCAAGAATTTACCTGTCAGCTTCTCCTTTAACTTTGTTGGAGAATTCATTGAAGACACTGAATCGACGGTAGCCATAATACGTGCACCCATGATTTGATAGCACCTGTAGTCTCCTGCCTGAAACCTACCGCACCAAATCGAAACCCGAAATCCACAGAAGATTGCAATTAGTACCCAATACAGAATGAAAGAAAGGGAGATATTTTCTTGGAAAATAACCTGCTTAGAAGTCAGGCGAAGGAACAGGGGCTGTCTTGAGAGGAAGAGATCTCGAACAAGCTTCCTGCTCGCCATTTAAGAGAGGAAGACGTGAAGATTTTTTCTCGAGAAAAATCGGTGGTTTTTATTTTGTCACCTTCAACAAAATAAGATCTTTCCACAAAAAGGAAGGAGAAGGAGGAGGAGGAGATGGTTAGTTTTTGTTTCGTAAGAAACAAACCAGCAACGGTAGCGGTGTTTTTTGGTTTTTTTTTTTTTTTTTTGCCCTAACGTGTGTTTGTATGTAGCTGCTGTGCTGCCTACAGAGAGAGAAGGGAAAGGGTTTGCTTGGGTAAAAGGTCAGATTATCCCTGTTTGGGTTAGTTGATGAGTTTTAACCAAACTGTGCCCTAGGGCCCAACTACTCGGTTCAGACTTCAGACTGCGAGTCCGAAAGATCCAGGTCCTGTCTGATCCGGCCTAAAATTTGGGCTACAGATTTATTTGTCGGTTACTCGATTAATTTTTTCATTTTTAAAATTTTAAAACCGTGGAATTGATTTTTTTTAATTAAAAAATATATTAAAAATATATTTTTTTAAAAAAAAATTATTTTTAATATAACATATTAAAACTATCTTGAAATATATAAAAAAATAATTTTTCCCATCCATTTTTGAAACGCAATACCCAAACAGGCGCTTGTTTTGGATGGATGATGAGTTATCAAATTGATTTGCTAAACTGGATCGGATTCGATAACCAGTGTGAGTATTGAATCGCATCATGACGATTCACATTCAATCCAAGTTGGGCAACGATCCAACTGACAAGATCCAAACTAAATTTCCAAACGTCAAAATCTTTACTTCTAGGCAATAACATAGAGACACAAGGGCTCAAGAAACACACAAAAGGATTAGTCACAAGAAAACGGAAAATCTAAACTAGTTTAGTGCCCATAACTTTAATCAATTACAAGCTTCGTTGGCAATGGAGAACTGTTTGGCTTGTGTAGCTGCAGCCTCTTTGGAGACCAATGCCTGTATAAACAGAGTCTTCACTTCCCAAGCGGAATAAGGAAACCCCTTTCTAGCATAAGTGTTGAGCAGGGCTGCACTCGCCTGCTTCAACAACCCAGCAAATGCATTCTCTTCGTCATTCCTACCCGTTGATTCCAGCAAAGTCACATCCGATCTGTACCTTTCAAAAACTCCTGATCCAAACACCTTTGACACTGTTGATCTCTGTGGGACCATCCTAGGCCATGCCTCTCTCTTGCTGCTCCAGAACCTGAGTCAGATCCGGGTCCACTCAGTTACTCATTCGACATCCTTTATACATCACAATACAACATCATACGTAAATGAGAGGGGGGGCAGAGAGGACTTACTGGGGAGTGCATCTTCCTCTGGTTCTTGTGTAGAGAAAACCAGGTCTTGTAGCCACTACCTTTGAAGCTGCAAAGTGGGCAACAAAGATGATGAGAACGAGTCGACTAAGCAGAAAAGACTTACCCATCGCTGAGCTCAACATTGTTACAAATATGCTAAGCTTCCATTGTTTCCTGTGATGTCTTTATCTGGGATCTGAGTTTCCTACGATTTCAAAAATGAGACCAGTGTCTGTTGCTTGAAATGTAGCTGTGTTTTTCTGGACAGGTCTGTCTTCGTGTTTCGAAAAATATTCTTATAATATTATCGATTAAAAAAAAAAAAAAAGTAAACGGAAGCACTTGCATTTGTACAAGATTGCCCTTTACTTTTGTGTGTGGTGATGTGTATTGTGTGTGTGTCTGACACTGGTAGCTTTCGTAGGTTTTGAAAAAATAAGTTTTAAAAAACATATAAAAATTATAGATGTTTTAATCAAGTTTTGAATGAGTGAATGTTTTAATTAATCATGAGAAAAAATACAAGTTAAAATGGTTATATATTAGTTTTTTTAATAAGTAAAAATATAATTTAAAATAAAATAAATATTTAAATAGATTTTTTCTAAATATTAAAATAGTAATATATTAAATTAATTCGAAATAACCTACTAACTTGCATGTTGGATCATGAGATCATGATAACCATATAAAATACAAATCAAAACAAAATAAGAAACATGATTTTCAATAAATTCAATGTTAAATGACGAGATAGAAAAAAATTAATTAAAAAAATAAAAATAATAACTCGAGTCAACCCGAGTTAACTAACCAAACTAGCGACTTGAGTCATGAGATTGGAGTAACTCAGTAGAAATCAAATTAAAATAAATTATGAATACTTATTCTCAATCAATCAAGAGTTGAAATATTAAAATAAAAAAAGGATATAAAAAACAAATCAAGTCAACCCGGGTTAACTTGTCAATCCTATGACCCGGGTCATGAGATAAGGATAATATCATAAAAAGCAAAATAAAACAAATAAATAAGCCTAATTATCATCATCCTAATGTTGAATGTTGAATTTTTTTTTGTAAAAAAAAGTCGATCAGGAAAAGGGAGGAATTCGAGCCAACCGAGTTAACTCGTCAAACACATGGTTCAAGTCATGATGAGACTGTGATAATATCATAAAAAGTAAATTGAAAACAATTATAAAGTTCAATCCGTAACAAACCTAATGTTAAAGGATAAAATTGAAATTAAAAAATTACATAAAAAACTAACTCGAGTCAACCTGAGTGTTAAGCCACCAAACTCGTGACTCGATTCATGAGACAAGGATAATATCATAAAAAGAAAATCAAAACAAATCACGAAGCCTAATTACCAATTAACCAAATATTGAATAATAAATTTGAGAAAAAAATCAATTAAAAAAAAGAAAAGAAACTCAAGTTAATCGAGTCAACTCATCAAACCAACGATCCAGGTTTTGAGACTAATTAAGATAACCTTATAAAAAGTAAATTAAAAAAAATTATAAAGTTCAATCTCTAATAAATATAACATTGGAGGATAAAATTAAAATTTTAAAAAATATATATTGAAAAAATAAATAAAGGTAAAAAAACACTATTATAAAAAATAGCATAATGTGAAAAAATTACAGTAAAATTCCATCATCTTTTTTTATTTTAATAATCGTACTCATGTTTAAGTTAATGGTATATATATCTATATTTACTAGAATATGAATTTGAATAATTAATATGTGTTTTGATTTCTTTAATATAGTACTAGCTAAAATAATTAGTAGAATATGTAATTTGTTGATAGATTTATTATTTTGTTCAATAACTATAATTTTTAAATATATTTTTGGATTCACTAATATAAACATTATATTAAAAAAAAAACTATCTTCACCATTCTATACCTTAATTGGTTTTTTTACTTTACTTTTTTTAATTTTTTTTCGATTTCATTTCTCCAATAAGGAGGAGAAACTTTCGGTCAATGCCACCACATAAATGAAAATTTATATCCCATAATGCCTTAAAATCAATTAATTCCAGGCAGATGACAGGGTAAAACATTCTTAAAAAACCAATACCAGTACATTTCAAAATTGTTATCTCTTACGGTATAGTTATTATAACTGCTATATTAAAAATTTTTTTTAATCTATAAATATTCGAGTTAGTTTGTATATATCTTAATTAATTTTATAAATTTTAAAATTAATAATCATATAAATTTCTAATTATTATCATGTTAATAATTATAAAACGCGAACTCCAGATACTCCAGCGACCAAACCTTTTTATCTTATACTTTTACTGCTAAGCTACGGTGATATACTAAAGTTTCTTCTTCAGAATAGTTATGGCTATAGCTATACCAAAACCTACCGCGTTTACATGACGTGCGGAAGCATAAAACAGATCATAACCAGAAGAAGAAGAAGAAGAAGCACAACTCCAGAGGAAGGCTAATTACAGTACTTCATTACTCAATTGTACAAGGGCTCGAGCAGTAGTACGTAGCTGTTACAAAGGAGATGCACACTCAACAGAACAAGAGACCTCAAAGTCCCTTTTTTATTTCGACCCTTGAATGATTTATTTTTTCTTCATAAAAAGATACTGCCTGCATGCAGCATCACATTAAACAACAGTACCCCATCTATACTCATCTAATTAAGTCTCAGCCCAGCTTCCTGATCGAGACGACCTGAGGCCAACCAAAGTGGTTTCCTGCCTTTCAAACTTGATCCTCCTAGCTTCTTCTACTGAGATTCTGAAGGCATTGGCAAGAACTTCGGCTGGCATGGCACGGATAGTCGAGGTGCGACCAGCAAGAGGAGAGATCATGGCATTGCCATTGGTCTTGAAGGAAACCCATTCGAAACTGTTTTGCTCAGCCCGTTTCACAACGGCGAAATTTTGTGGCACGGTCAAGACTTGTCCCTCGCGCATTTCGCCATCAAAGACAGTTCGACCACTGTGATCCACCACCTGAATCCGTGCTTGACCCCTGATCGCATAGATTATGCTATGAGCGTTTAGGTTCCAATGTGGCACCATCATAGCTTCCTGTATTGTGAGCGAACATTGCAAACACGAATTATTATTATTATTATTATTATTATTATCTTGAAATTGAGATGCAGATTTTTTTTGGCAAGGATGTTAATTACACACTTACATTGTAAAGAACGCCTCTCTCTGCACTGAGGTGGATGTATCGGAGGATTGGGAGGTTGTGGCTATTGACAGTGCTAATGCGGCCAGCTTCTGGGGTGAACACATCAGCACGTGACGGATCACCGATGTTCTCTCCAATCCTCATTGTGCACATGGTCTCCTCCAAGGCATTGAAATGTTCTCCAGGTCGTTGTTGTTGAATTTGTTCCTCTTGTCTCAAACTGGGTGGCCTGACGATCTGAAGTCCACCTTTCACCCTCACAATGTTGCCCCTCCTGTCACTCTCACCCTGAAGCCTCCTTGCTACTTGTTCATTAATATTGAAAGCTTCAGCAAGGAACCTTGTGTCCATTCCACAGAAAACGTTGTTGCATTGTTGCTGGCCATGCCCGCGATATGATTCCCGTCCTGTTTGCTGCTCGCCATGGCGGCGTGGCTGGTCTTGTACTTGCCGGAACTCGTCCTCCGGGTTACCAGCTAGATAGAAATTCTATTACAAAATCATAGGAATATTGTCAATACCTCTCGTCGTTGAAAAATTATCCAGTGGATCAAGTTCACCGTAGATACAAATGAATGATCAGTCTTACTCTAGGGCTCAGGACATCAAGCTGGTTGACACTGTTAGCAACATCAATGACAGAAACAGCAACAACAGGCTCATTGCCCTCGTTGAAGAACCAGTGGGCAACTCCAGCGGGTAAAGCAATGACATCACCCTCGCGGAATTGACGAACCTTCTGGTGCTGGTCTTGAAACCTGCGGCTGCCTTGTCCTCGCGATTCTTGAGATTCTTGGAATGTTTCAGGACATCCAGGCATCAAGGTCCCGGTCAAGACCTTACCTGAAAAAGAGAACCATACACAGATTAGCTGATAATCTTAATTCCTGGTACTAAATTAACATAGACAAACAAAAAACATCATGTTTAATGAAGTAGAGGTAATTGATTACCTTGGACAATGTACACCAGTTGAGGAGCATTGGTATAGGATGGCAATAAAAGGCCATTTGGTTCAATTGTCCTTCTGACAACAGCTACACCAGCACATTGAAATTGATCATGGTTGGGATCCCAGGACTCAATCACACCAGCTTCACACTTAATGCGGTCATCAGGCCTGAGGGCGTTAAGCCTATCAAGCTGGCACTGGCCATGTTGCTGCTGCTGACATGGGCGATCAGTTCTACGACCTAGGGAGCCATGGAAGAAAACAAGAAAAATAGATAAAGAGAGCAGGAAATAAGTTTTGTCCATGGATGGTGTAGATACAGGCTGTTTATTGCTAGTGGATTGAGGTGAAGTGGCGACTGGGAGGTGGTGGTATTTGTAGATGAGAAAGGGTACCGAGTGATCAGTGACACATAAGGGAGATGGCAGGCGAGATTTCTTTAGCCCGTTGTTCCGTTGCACGGCTACTTGGCCCTAACGTCTTACACCTCATAACTTCAGGCAAGGCAGGTGTCCCGGAGCTTCAGAGAACAGTACAAAAAGGTCCCAGAGAAAATTAAAGAAAGAAGCATGAGACAGTACAACGATGCATCTTTATTTGAAGACTGTCTAAAATTAAGCTTGTAGTATCGTAATTAAACACACACACTATACTTTGCTCAATCAAGAAATGTTCCGGACTCTTAATTAATTAATTTATGAAATTTGATGATAATATATATTTAAGCTCCACTCAATTAATTACTTTAATTTCTCTTGGTTTTCTGAGCTATTAAATTAAAACCACTATATCATCCATGAAGTCTCATGTTTTATTGTTGTTTGAGAGATATACATCGATCCGTATATGCATATGTACACGTGAGGATTTACATGCTTGAATGTACATCAACTTTAATTTAAAAATATAGACTAATGGATTTGTTATCAACCAATTTAGTATATACTTTGTTATTTCTAGCACTACCCTACATGTGAGATAAAAAAAAAATTGAATGTAAAAAGTAATTGTCTAGGCTGTGAGGAATTCTTTGACATTGTTAATAAATCAATTTAATTTGATTAAATTTAAAAATTCTAGATTCGACTTTGTATTTTCTAAAACTATTTTATATTCAATAATACACTTATAAAATCTAATATCATGATGTTTTATAAATTCTAAATTTTGTTTCTTAGATAAAAAATTTTAAAAAATAGCATGAGGTGTTAGATTCATTGTTCATATATGAACAATGAACCTCACCTCAAGTTTTTTAGTTGTTAGTATAATAACTAGATTATTGGTTCTTGCTATGCTGTGAATTAGATTATTTTTTTTTATAAAAAAATATTTAGGTGTTGCTAGCACTTTTCTAGTAGAAATTTTTTTAAATTGTGTAGGGTTGATCCGAAGTGATATGTCAACTTGGTGACTTCAAATATAATTCGTATGACTTGTAAAAATATAATTTGATTAAAAAAAATCAAGAATGTCATTTTATATATATATATATATTTTGAGAAGACAACAAATTGGATTGACTTGGGTCAACTTATGTTAACTTGCTAAATTTGTGACCCAGATCATAAGACCATGATAACCCTATATAAAAAAAATAATAATAATTATGATGCGCAATTCCTAAATAACTCAATATTGAATGAAAAAATTGAAAAAAATAATACTTAAAAAAAGACAAAAAAAAGGACCGAGTTAACCTACGAAACCCACGACTCGAGTCATGAGACCAAGATAATCATATAAAAAATAAATCAAAACAAATCATGAAACTTAATTTTCAATAAACTCAATGTTGAATGATATATAAAATTAAAAAAATCAATTAAAAAAAGACACAAAAAATAACATGAGCCAACCCGGGTTAACTCGCTGAAACCATGACTCGGGTCATAAGATCAAGATAATCTTATAGAAAATAAACAAAAAAAATGGGATAACCATCCAAACTCGCTAATTGGGTTATTAGATTGAAATAACATTATAGAAAGTAAATCGAAACAAATTATAAAGCTTAATTCTCAATCAATTTATTATTGAATGATTTATTAAGAAAAATAATGTAAAAAATAACATAATAAAATGATCCAAATCTACCCAAATTAACTTGCAAAACACTTTATTCAGGTTATAAAATCAGAATAATCTTATAGAAAGTAAACTGAAACAAATTATGAAACCTAATTCCTAATCAATTTAATGTTGAAATATAAAATTAAAAAAATTAATTAAAAAAATTAAGTTAATCAGATTAATTCATCAAACCCATAACACGGATCTTGAGATTGTTATAACTATAAAAAAAGCAAACTACAACAAATTATGAAGCTCAAAGTACCAAAGATAAATATCAAGAAGCTGAGGAGAGGCATCACAAGCACAAAGAAGGTTGAAATCAATAAACTCAAAACTATAAATATGTTAGCATCAATAAATGCACAAAATCGGTCAGGCATGTTAAATTGCTTTCATGTTTTTCACAAATGCTAAAACTTGTGTCACTGTACTATGTTAAATACATTCTCAAGTCAAAAGAGATTTAGCAAGTGAAGGATTTGGGTACAAAGAGTAGATGGCTTGACTAGGTTGACAAGCTGGATTAATCCCCAGATACCAAGAAACAAAAGACAAATGTAAGCACTCAAGCATGCTGTTTCCAAGACAATCAATAGGAAACATATAACAAAAATTCAGTTGCCAAGGGTTCTTTTTTTTATTCAATTTTAGTGTGGATGATCTGCAGTGGACTGGAAAAAAATGAAATTAGTTTACAGGCAAAAATTGACCTGGAAATACCGGCTCAATACAATTTAATAAACACAAAATTTAATTGAAATGTCGAAAAAAGAAGGGGACAATACCCTGCTAGTGGTCTGACATGATTTCGTAACGTTGTTAAAATGAATTCAGGAGGATTCAAGAATTTTAGAACACCTGGCGCTTCAGATGAGGACTGTGGGGCAAAGGAGGGGGGGTAAAAATGGCCACGCCACGAGGGGAACAGATCGCTACTGAACCCATTAACCTCTCCGTGTAGTGACAGCGAACCCGGTGGAGGTTCGGCCTGTGCAGGATTAAAAGAAAGCAACACCAGTATGAAGGATGGTGAAATGAAGAACAGATTACAGGAGTACAAAACCAAGAACTCATTCCCAGGAAAAGAATGAGGAAGATAAGGACAACAAACTCAATTACATAAAATCTCTAAGCTAACTGAAACAGCTCGATTATTTATTTATCACTACACAGACGGAAAGAACAAATTATTAGTATACATGAAATCGAGGATTAGAGAAAGTACAGTCGAAACATGCATTTTAACAAACCCTGCACACAGCACTTTAACCACTGAATTCTCCTTCATCAATTTTCTTCGCACTGCTAGATTCTGTACTCTCTCCTTTGTGGGAATCTGCTGTCTTGGTTTTATCATGATGTTCAATTTCAGCAGGCAACATATTGGCCCCAGTGGGAGAATCTGTTATCTTGGTTTCATTTTGATGTCCACTTTGAGCGGCCAACATATTGGCCCCAATGGGATAGTCTGCTATTTTGGTTTCATTTTGATGTCCAAGTTGAGCAGGTAACATACTGGCCCCAGTGTTGTCAGAACTTTCAGGCAGCTGCTCTCTAGATTTTATACCAGCTTCTAACTCCTCGTACTGGGAAATGACTTGCTGGAGCTCATCATGGAGATTCAAGGCTTCAAAAAGCATTGCCTCGTCATCAGTGGTGCTTTCTATGATCCTCTGAATGTCAGGCTGTGACTGCTTGCACTTGTCCAACAAGCTAACTGTCAGATCTTCCTGCAGCCACACAGGAACTTTTAATAATCGCAGCCATTAGTTCATAGTACGTTTATTTCCCCTCTATCTTGCTTGTGAAAATGTAGTCACTCAGCTATATGTTTTACAATGGGATCACAGAAAAGAGATCCCAGGAACATAATGTGCTTTCAAACTCATATTAACAATTTTTTTGTTTAGCACCATCACTACAATTTGTCATGTCATTTTTCTGGAACCCAATAGCATTAGCAAGTACGAAAAAAATGAAAGATGAAAAATTCTTTATTCTGTGAAATATCAGAAAGATTAAAATAAACTTAAAAGCATGTATCAACTAAAAAACAAATTCAAAAATGTATATAAACAGGTTAACAAGGATGAGCTGTTTAATGAGACTGGTAATTTCTTATTGAAAAACACCCAAAAAAATGAATTACCTTAATGGGTTTTGGCTCAGTTTCAGCTTTCAAAATACTAGAAAGAAGTTCCAAACTGTTCCGAGTTGTTACAAGCATTTCATTCTTTTCCTTAATTGATAACCCCCCAAAGTTATATGGAAGAGTATTATGATCTGCACCATGCAATCCCATGTCAGGAATAGGATAGTTTCCAGGAGGTGACAACGGTTCCTGGTGAACATACGACTCCAATGAATACTGCATGGGGAATGAACTACCATCTTCAACTGGTGGTGGAGGCAGACTTCTTTCTTTTAAGCTCTGCCAGAGCCAGAAAACGATATTAGATGTAAGAAAAGAAAAACAAACGACAGAGTCTTTTCTGTCTTTCAAGAATCACCGAGAACCAGAGTAACAATTGGCACAAAATAGCATAGGAAAGAAAGGGGAGGGGGTGGTTCATCCATTTATAGCGCTAACAAGCAACATAAGGAATAAATGGGCATACATTAGTTCATCAAATATTGGAAGCCATGACACAAGTTAGGGAGAAATAGTGATATATTAGCATAACCCTGTCCAATAATCCTTCTCCATTAAGGAAAAAAGGTGCACCAGTTTATCACTTAATGACCACAGATCCCAAAGGTGCTCCTTTGTGGCCTTCTTTTAGAAGGATCGGTAAGTAATTTTGTTAGGTGCTAAATTTGTAACTTTGCCTCACATTCACAAGCTGTAACTATGAAGAAAGACATGGATGAAAAAATGTAAGCAAACCCGCATTCCCAAAACTTTTAGCTTATTAGGTTTCTGATTTTGTAGCATATGGCAAAATCCAAGAAGCCTTAAGAACATGCCAAAACCCAAGAAGCTGTCAAATAAATAATAAATTGCAGTTCTATACAATGACCCATTTACAACATTCAAGCATAAAGCTAAAATATCCAACTAGTTTTCTTTTTTTTGGCCAAACCGACGAGCTTATCAACTATGAGGAATGGCAACAGATATGCAGAGACTAAAACCAATCCAAGCCACAAGGCATAAGTATCACAACTGTATGTGTGAAATGATAATAGTGATCCTTGATTAAACACACCGAACTATTACCTGATCATACACAAACAATTGGTGTATTTCCATAGCAATGACAGCATTTGTTTACTGAAAGAAAGCTAACCATATAAGTCTGATGAAAGACAGGCAGATACTCAAGATCCTCAGACTCTCCCCAAGCCCTAATCAACTGCAAAGCTCGATCACGATTCCCCTGATCCGTCTGCGGATTCTCAATCATCCTGGCCATCTCATCCAACACCTTCTCAGACGCCACCTCAGAGAACACCTTCTCACAATTCGAAGTACATGCCTCCAACAAATCAAGACTCAGCCTTTGGCTCACCACACTCTTTCCCGAGAACTTCCTCTTTATAGCCTTAACAATCTCAGTACCACTAAACTCTTGGCTATTGATCATCGCACATATCCTCAAATTCAAACCCCAGTTAGGCTCCTCCATTGTCTCTAACGTAGCTTCATCAACCATCTTCGATTCAGGCGTTGGGGTTTGCAGCATTTCTTTCACCTTACCACTTACAAGTCGACTCATTTGAGCCCCACCAGTTTTCAACAGTTCACCCCATTCAGATAATTTCAGCCTGTCCATTTCTTATTTTACGCTCAAAACACAAACATCAACAGCTATAACAACAACAACAACAACAACTGATTCAATTTATAAACAAAAAACAAACATTGATTAAGCTTTTCTAGGAATATAGAATGACAAACCTGAGGTCAGCTGCAATTGCAAAACCCTAATTTTGGTTCGAACAGAGAATTGAAAGCTCTAGTTGAGAAATTCCTGTGGAAACGTAGCCGTTTTTTAGAGGATATGTTAAAAAAAAGCTCCGCTCGAGAATGAATTGGGCAGTTTTAATTTCCAGTTGCTCTTTTGCCAGTGGTGACGAGTCAAGATACACGTGCCCTGTGATGACAAGTCGTTTTCAAATACAAAAACGATGCATCGTTCAAGAAAAATAGCAGTGGCAGCGTGGCATCGTTCTGTAACTATCATTAATTCCTTATAAAATATTTATTCGAATGGGTTCATATAAAAAGACGTATCGTTTATGAAGAAAATACACTCGGCATTTTACAAAACGACACGTCATTTTAAGGGAAAGATGGACTTTGTTTGAAAACAAGTGTACGTCGCGGTGGTTGTATTATAAAATATATATATTAAAATAATATTTTTTTATTTTTTAAAACTTATTTTTAATATCATTATATAAAAAATAAATTTAAATAATTTTTTTTTAAATAACAAAACCAAACAAACTCTTGAGGACTCTTCTGACTGTGTGGGCTTGCAGCCTTGCACAGAGTCTAGTTCTTCAACCCGTAAAAGAGAGGGACCCGAATCGACCCGGCCCGAGGCCATAAAGAACCTGATTATCAACATCAAATCCAATTAATCGAAGGCGCTAAAAAGATCGATTAAAATAAATAATAAAAAAAAAAACTGTTAAAATAAAAAGAAAGGAAAAACCTGTGCAGTGTCTGCTAGGGGTTTAAGGATAAACCGGCAACCTAAGATAAAGAAGGAAACAAACATTCACAAAAGTAAACAAAAACAGTAATTGTCTGCTAGGGAAATGGCTTCTCTGTCGACTTGGTGTCGTTACATTGCTCACAAATTCGAGTACTCTCTCTCTCTCAGCTACAAGGTCCCCCCCTCTCTAAACCCATTTTTCTTTTCTTTTTTGCTGTTACACAAGATTGATGCAATTTGACGAGTGTGTGTTTGTGGGTTTTCTCATTTATGCCTGTTTTGATGATTTTGTGCCTTGTATCTGGTTTCTCGGTTTTGGTTTGCCCGGGTAAAGGCTGCAAATTTTGCTAGAAAGATTTCTTTTTGCTTGATGGGTTTCTTTCTTCATTGATCTTGATGCGGGGTTTACCGGAAATGGGATGTTTCAATGCCATTCTCTCTTGTTTTATAAGATATGTATTTTTTTGGAGACTAAGCTTTATCTGCTCTATGTCTTTTACTTGTGAGAATATAGTGTGTATGGGTATGTTTGAGGGAACAATACTTTGCTGGAGAAACTCCATTGTAGATGTTGTGTTGCAGAATTGTGCTTGATTTTTGTTGTAAAAGGAAGTTTTATCCAATAAAGTCCAAGATTTGGGAAAGATTTATATTGTTTTATAAGGCTCCCCAGAATTGTTGCCACATGCTCAATTCGTTGTATTCACTTATTCTTCTATCATTTTGTTTTGTTTTTTGAATTGTCAAACGCATCAGCTGATATCATGCACGCCACTTCATTTCTTTGCTGCTGTTTCTACACCCATAGCTGTGGTTAAAGTTGAGGATAATTGAACCATTCTTATATTGATTGTTCTGATGTAGCCTTCAACTTGTTGCAGAGCTACAAGGGTGGCATAATCAATAATAAAGAAGTCTATGATACAGTATGGAAAAATCTATTTCAGGGAAAGTTGACATTTTTACACTGGAATAAAGGACAGGAAATGGCCCCAACAATTGGAGACCAAGGGGGGACCCTTCTCGTTCGCAAATTACCAACTGCTGATCCAATGTAAGAATACTTAACTTGTATGTGTGGGTGGATGTTTGATTATTATAAGAATACTTAACTTGTATGTGTGGGTGGATGTTTGCGTATTATTATTTTTATTTCTTAACCATCATAGAGAAGCATACTATTCGATAAGTATAGTATCAGGCAATAAGAATGTGACATCCTGTGCATGGATGATTCATATAGATGATTCTAATATGTCATGAAGGATTTTGGTGCTTTTGTTGTTTGCTGTTTGCAGGGCCTATCCATTTTGCGATTTATTTTATGCATAACTGGTAACTTGTTAGATGCTTGCTTGCTAGAAAATGAACCTATACTGTTGGGAGTAATGCTCATGGTGCACTAGGGCTGTATGGGTTTGAGATGAATGACACCCTTCCTGGCCATGATAAACCTCGATACCATCAATATAATGTTTTAATTGGCATGATGTTAGTGGCAGGTTGGAGTTCCCATCATGGGGGATTTTCTAATGTGGATGGAAAATTATGTTGCCAGCGTATTCATCTGAATTGATATTCTTTAGGAAGTTTTCTGAGTGATCTACCTTCAAAGCTCACTTTTTTGAGAATTGTGGAATCATTATTTCGTTCAATGGTAAAATATTTGGCTGCCAATTTGTAAACATGTGGATTCAAGTCTTAAGAGTTGACTTAATGCAAAACTTCTAATGTTAGTGCTCAGGACCATATCCATAAATGTTGTAGTACACATGTGAGGTAGGAGTCTTGCCTTTATAAGAAAAGTGATCAAGTGAGGAAGATATATGCATGCAAAGACATGTGATCCTTCAGTTTAAACTTTAAACTATAGGGTCAACATGCTGCCCATTATGATATCAGCCTTCTGTTCTGTGTAAAAACCTTCCTACAAGAAAGCGTGAGCTATTTGGTAGAGGAGCCTTAGCCATACCAAGCTTTATATACAATACCCAAAAAAAGAGAAATCATTAAAGCCTCTAGTCTTTAGGTCCAATCAAACTCCACGAGCAATCCAGTTCACAATCAGGATAAACAAGCCTGGCACAAGGGATAACAACATTACATCAAAGCATAACAAATGCTAGATTTCAATACCATGTTCTGGAATCCTTCTAAACTCAAAGCTTTTAGTTATAAAGCTATACCAAACTTTATACACAATCATCCTAGGGTTATCAGCAACAGAAACATGTGCCAATGTCTGATGACTTTGATATGGCTGCTCTACTCAACCTTTGATAAGTACATAGATCGGCTCTCTATCTAGGTACATTACTGGCTAAGTTTTCACAAGCTGCTGTGATTGTAGATCATTCTCTATCACTTCAATCCACACTACTTTCTAAACCCCACCGCCATATACTTCAACACCATCAATTTTCTTTGCTGGTGGAACCATAGGTTGATGATGGATATGTTCTACAAATGGGGATCATATATATTTTTTATTAAAGAAATGGGACTGTGTGAGTATTGTTTCATCTCATTCAGGTAATACCAATGCCATGTTCTTATTACTGCAAATGAGGATCAATTCATAATTTTCATTTGTTACTGACAACCTTGGTTGGTTGTTGAGAGGGTTGCTCAAAAGCAGTTTATAAGGCATACCCAGTAAAACTTACAAGTAAACCAGATATAGAGATGGCGACTAGGGTTTGCTGTTTCCATTATTATGTAATAATAATAATAAAAAAATTTCCAGACCACAATGGATCTATGATAAGATCATTTATTTACAACGGAATGGTATACAAAGTCAACAGATCTCAGCTAATACAAAAAGGATTTATGGCGACACAAAGTGTTGAGGGGAGTTCTAAATCTGGTCCAAGACGATCTATTGCAGGCACCCTTTTGCTGCCTTTTTTTTTTTTTTAATTCTTTTGCTCTAAAATAACATGGTGAGTAATAAGTCATAGTTCTCGGCAGGCGTGTTTTTGTTGGAGATGTAGTGCTTTTGAAGGATCCTGAGAAGTCAGATAATTTTCTAGTCAGAAGATTAGCTGCTATTGAAGGGTATGAAATGGTGTCTACTGATGAAAAAGATGACCCATTTGTTCTTGACAAGGATGAGTGTTGGGTATTGGCTGACAATGATAAGTTGAAGCCCAAGGTATGTATGATTTTGATATCATAAAAATAGGATTATATATGCTAACAGATTGTTTGATCTGTTCTCTTGTCACATCTTTCAAACAAAGCTCACCAACATCAGAATTTACATATTTATTTCCAAAAATGCCTAAACAATTGGGATAATTGATTTTTTCAAGTCATCTTTTGATGATTTATTAAGCTCATCATATAAGGCTTTTAGCATTAGTGGACTTGGTAGTCGGTGCTGGTCTCATTGCTGACCAAGGAAATAGTTAGACATATGGTTTTGCTTGTGATGGGATTAGATATTGGTTTCACAGAAATGTCAGGCTTCAGGAAACCTAGTTTGTTATCATGAAGGACACATTGCACTGCAGATTTCTAAATTAACTTAATTTCTTTTTCATCGTTAGAACGCTATATGCCATAAGGAAACAAACTAAAGGTTTTGATAATGCATCTATTAGATTCCAGATTTTTTCCTACCATATTCATTTACATTTTTATTTATTTATTTAGCTTTTCTTCTACAAAGAGAAATAAGAAATAAAAATGTCTAAATTACCAAATGAGATCAATAATAATTCGACGGTTACTTCTTTTTGTATTTTATTCTAATTGAGACTGGGTAGCATCTAAAATTTATAATTAGAATGTTGGCAGTTCCCCCAACCAGCTATTTATCACCAAGATCACTTTCTCAAATTCTGTAAATATTTCTTTTTAAATGTATCGAACTGAATGATTTGTATATCTACTCTACCTTGTCTCAGCTTCACAGTCATTTTCTCCTTCTTTAATGCTAGACTATTCTTCCTTCTACTTTTTCTTGTGGGTGTAATTAAAGTTTAGTTGTAACTTTTGGCCTGAAGATTGCATTTGAATATTTTATGGCTTGAGCAAAAACTGGTTGATCTTGTCCTTTTTCATTATTTTTCTTTGTTTGTTTGTTTTATTGGTATCACAGGAAGCCAATGACAGTCGAACATTTGGTTCAATTTCCATGTCAAACATAGTTGGTCGAGTCATATATTGTCTGCAAACAGCTGTGGACCATGGTCCTGTACAGAACAGGTAAGTATCTGGATGCTAGTTTGTTTAATTTTTCCTTTCTTTCTTCCTTATTCTTTCCTTTCCTTTCGTTCTTTGTTTTTTTTTATATATGCATCACTCTATATAATAACTACACTTCGAGCTTATCACTCTCTTAAATGACTGTACTAGAACTAGAGAGTGACAAAATGAAAGGGCAAATACTGGGTGATATTTTGAAACTTTTTGCTATCTTGATACCAGTCATTTCAGCATGAGAAAGGATTCTCCAGTGCTGGAGGTGGAACTCGATGTTGAAGAGATGGCAAAGAATCACAAAGCTTAGATTGTACCGGCCAACAGGCTGTATCGATTGGTTTGTGCATGTATCGGTTTTTCTTCTCTGTTATCCACCTGTATTTTATTTTATTTTTTGGTTTTAACTGTTATGGGAGGGAAATGTGTTTACTGTTATTTTTGGTCAGGTGTGGCAACCAGATCGTTGGGTCTTCCTTTGCAGGAAGCTGGCCTTTTTCAATTTGGAGTTTCAACTTTATCTAGTATTTGCAGTGATTGTAGTTTGAAAATCAGACCAGGGAAAGAAAATGAAATCTTACTGCTTCCGCCTTTCATTCTGTTTGTGTTGGGACTCTTTCCATGCCTTCATTGCCCCATATGAACTTGCTTAGACCTGGTTCAGCGGTTTTAACCATTGGATACATTTTCTAACATTTATTTTCAAATAAATTTTGGGATGTTTGTGGATATGTCTTCCTGCAGTCTCATTGTATTTTACTATTATCACAATCAAGTTGTAGAGATCAATTGACTTGTCTAGTTAATGGACTCCTGTCTTGAACCCTGTTCAGTCTTTGGTATTACAAGGACACCATTCAGGTTTGACAGTTCTACTCATCTGAAAGCTTGCTTGCAGATTCTTAATATGATGTAATGATTGTAGTTTGCTAACCTATAGCTGATTATAAAGCTGATTTTCCAACTGACCTGTGAGCTTTCTTATCATCGTAGTCGCCAACGGTTCTGTATATTGCTGCTCTGTTGATGATGAGAAGTTAATAACGTGTTTGGAAATGTGGTTAGCTGTGTTTTTATAAAAAGATGATTTTTTTAATTTAATTTTTTTTTTTGTTTTTTGATTGTTGGTGTTAAAAATAAAAAATATTATTTAAATAAAAAATACATTAAAAAACATCAACGCCGTTAAGTTAGTTTTCAATGAATCAAGCAATGTTTGTTGTGCCATTGATTCCTGTGAGGTTGGGTCCGGGCTTCAGAAGTGCTCTCTCTCCTTACAAGAGGCCCAAAACCTGACATGGAAAGTGGGCCTGGCCTCATAAATCTCAACATAGCAGGAAATATTAAAAAGCCCCCTATAATCCACCATCAAGAATTGCCCGTAACCGACCCGTCTCCGAGGCCGATAATAAACCCGACACTTTGCCGCCTCCCGTATTAAACGACAACACGGTAAGCCATTGCATGCCCATATTTACCCCTAAGAAAATGGCATAATGCCCAAAGACTCCCTTATCAATGGCTGTATAAAATCTCAAGAACTACTGCAGAGAAAAAAATATTAAGAAGACAGAAAACAACACAGTAAAATGCAAACGCGTCACTGCTAAGCCAAAAGCTATAAACTAGTTCGTTCAATGTCGCAAGCAGTCCATCTTGTCACCAAGAACCTTCCAGGTACTCCTTTCACCTTCATTCTCACTCCCCTGTACGTTCTCTAGCATTGTTTGGTTGCTGTGAGAACAAAAGAAATCTTGGTTTTGGCCTAACTGGGTGTTTGAAGAGGCTGTTTTTTAGTTATCGTTTTGCTCTCTGCGTTCCGTTTGCTGCCCGACAGAGTAATGGGGTTTTGTTGGCACTTTTGCAACTTAATTTTGAAAGCTTTTGCAAGCTAATATTGCTGCCCACCATGTGTTTGATAGAACGACTTTTAGGTTTAACAAGTAAAGAGCGGGCTTCACTGTTGTCTCCTAGATTGTTTTAAATTTTGGGTTTCGTTTCTTATCTCAAAACTGATCATTTACTGACCATATACCTTTCACTCTGATTCAATTGCTTGCTTGTGTTTCGCTGGTTGGCTTTCTGGTAGCCCCTAAACATGCCACTTTTTTCTTGCTTTTGAATTTTATTTTATTTTTGTATTAGATCTTGAATCTAGGTGTTTGAGCTGATTGTTCTAAATTGAAATGGTCTCTTGTATATTTTATGGTAGCTTTTATTTTTGGCAAATCTATTTGTTTTCGACTTCTTGTTTAGCTTTTGTATGCTTCATGGTTTTTAACAGAGATATTATCCCATAAGTTTTGCATAATTTTCAGCATCATCAGGCACAATGGCATACCTCGCTCAGCTGCAAGGAGCGAGGTCTTCCATGTGCGCTGTGACAATACTGTTAGGAAACAAGAGGTTTCGCTTTAGGAAATGGGACATGAATTTGGTAAATTGTTTTGGCGATATGTTTCCAAGGGTCAGGTTGCTTAGGGTATGACGTATGTGAATCCTTAAAAGTATGTGGCTGCTTGTATGGTGAAAACCACAATTGTGATGGCAGAGCTGGAGCTAGAAATGTTCATGGTGTTGATGAGGTTAATTATGATGAGGTCCTAGTAGTTGGTTGGTGGTGACTCATGGCTGCTTTTGACTGTGTTAGAGTTATCTGGTCAAGATGTGTTAAGTAATTGAGGCTGGTCAAGGTGCCACTTAACTACCTGAGATGGTATAGACAATCAAAATACTGCTTGTTTGATGGGAAAATATTTTGTCCGGATGCTATGGATGGGAATAAACTCTTGTTTTACATTCCTTACCTTTTGTGTTGTCACTTAAATTGTATCATTTTAACAGATATAAGAAATCCTTGATTGCCCTTGTCTTTGGGTACAAGTAATATGATTGAATACCTCTTTCGTTTCCAAGGAGCTGGATGGGAAGAAACTTTTATGTTTGATGTTCTGGTTTCAGTTCAGCTCCTTGTTTGACTTTTGAGAGGAATGATGTTGGGCTGGTGGTGGTTGGTGGTGCACTGGTGCGAATCTTTGTGGTGAGATGAGGACTGGTGTTGGTTTGCTGACTGTTAAATTGCATGAGAAACTGTTACATTCTTGATTGACTTTCATAGAAACACACTTGCATTTAAAAGTAGTCTTTCATCATCATAAACTCGTTATCATTCAAGATGAAAAAAATTCTATAATGCATGGAATCTGTAAAAGTGTGCTGGGTGATGCAGGAAGCACTACTTCCAGCATAAATTGGAAAATTTGTATTTATGAACATTTAAGTTAGTCACTGTCAAAAGCATGTATTATTGTTGATCCTCTCATTGTATCAATCTCATGATTAAAGTCAAGATTCCCATCACATGTATAATGTCATAAACTTCAAGACTAATTCTCCCTGTTTGTACGGATATATGCCTTTTGTAGGTTATGGATCATCAGAAGGCAGGTGTCTCCCCTGCTCAGGAATTTCTGGTAGAGCAGTAGCTGTATCTCCTTGTTCTTCACGTGGTATCCACTATGTTCATTCACAGGCGCAGTTTGGAAAGATGAAATGTTCCTCCAGGGCTTCATCCATTGTGTGCAAAAGTTCTGGCGGTCATAGGAGAAACCCAGACTTTCCTAGGCAAAACAAACAGGGGTTTTCACGAAACAGAAACAGGCATAATGAAGAGGGAAATGGTTTTGAAAACCTTGATGAATCTGATCTGTTAACATCAAAGAATGGGCCGCTACTCTCCCTCTCTGGTACCCCAAAGTTCCAAGCCACTGCTGCCCCTGGGCCGAGAGAGAAGGAGATTGTTGAGCTATTCAGGAAGGTACAAGCTCAGCTGCGTGAAAGAGCTGCAGTCAAAGAAGAAAAAAAGGTTGAAGCTTCACAAGGGAAAGGTAGAGAAAATGAAACTGTGGATTCCCTCCTCAAGCTACTCCGGAAACACTCAGTTGAGCAAGGTAAGAAAAAAACCAGCAATATCAGCAGTGGAGACTCGAGTTTAGATCAACCAGAGAATGGAACATACAAGAAAGCTAAAAGCACAAGTTTCTTTGATTCAAGTAAGAAAGAAAGGAATGATGTCCTAGAGCCCATCACCTCTTTTACCAGGCCACCTTCGAATTTCCGGCGGAAGTCTCCAGTACCTCAAGTGAAATTCCAGCCCATTTATTCAAGTGAGGATCCTGTTAATTCTACATCTCATTTAAATTTAAATGGTGAGAAAAAGCAGCAGTTTGAGATACTCCCAGACACCACTCAGGAGCTTGAATTGGACCCAGAATTGGATGCGGAGGAGGAGCATGAGTTGGATTCAGAGCCAGAGCCAGAGCCAGAGCCAGAGTCAGAGCCTTCTTTTGCTGGTGGGGATGTGTTTGATGAGCTTTCTGAAGGTGAATCTTCAGACATGGATAATGTTGACGGGGATGGTGAAAAACAACAGCTAATTGAACATGAGGATTTGAGTTCTTTAAAGCTACCTGAGCTGAGAGCGCTTGCAAAGTCTCGCGGTGTAAAAGGGTTTTCAAAGATGAAGAAAGGCGAACTGGTGGAGTTGCTGAGTGGTAGTTCAATGTGACAATAGCTCAACTGGCTGATGAAGATTAGTTTTGAGGTGTCCCTTTTGTTGTCACATAATTTTGTCTCCTTATTCTCTTTGTATGACTATATGTAAGGTGATAATTTTAGCCCGTCAAATCCTCTCTAATGCTTTCAACTGGCAGATGAAGATTTGTTTCGAAGCTGCTGCTGCTGCTTCTGTTTTTCTTAGGATGAAAGGAAACCTGCTTCTTTTTTTTTTTTCCTTTTCTTGAAAGGAAAGCTGCTTTATGAAATTGCTATCGCTGTGCGCTCATACATTTGTCGTTCAATGCCTTGAGGGAGAAACATCGCCAGAAGCACAGTAATAATTCTTGCGGCCGTTTTGATATTTGCTGCCACGGAGAGTGGAAACACAATAAACTTGGCTCAGGTGTTTATATTCTCTCCCAGCCAAATAATCTACAAATAAACTTGTTGGGTTATCATGGACAAGATTGCAACTCTCTCTCTCTCTCTCTCTCTGCCCATGCTACATTGCGAGCTGGCTGGATCAACGATTAATTATCAAAAGTAACTTAAAAAAGAGATAGATACAGGTAAAGAAATTATAATTTTGCACCGAGTTATGCAATTTAAATTTTTTATTTAATTATATCTGTTTTTTATTAGAAAAATTTAATTTAAAAGTGAAATGAAACAAAATAATTTGCTATCATAACTTGTTATTGGATTTAAGTAGTTGAAAATATTAGAGTTGGCCAGATATAATATGTTTGACTTGATTTTCCTACTCAAAACTTGATTTGACTAAAAAAATATTTAAACCACTGTTATATTAATTTTTTTAAAAAATAATAACGTTTTTATTGATAAAATTAACTTGTTAAACCTTCAAAGCAATATCAATTCGGTCTGTAAAAAGTTTGATTTGATATTTACATCTTTGATGTTGATGCGTGAGCTTATTCTATATATTAGTTACATTTGAAAAAAAGATGCAAGGAGGCAATTCCTGCTAGTCAACAGAAACCCAAGTGCAGTATGGACTACGAAGATCGAACTCTGCTCTGTGAAGTTTCTCAATGAATAATTTGTGGCTAACCAACGCAAGAAGCAGCATGACAAGGATACTTACGCTATCTGTGGCATCAACCAAACCATCGCATGTCACCTCACATTGGAACTGAAGGCCACGAAAGCTTAATCCCTACTTCTTCTGTTGGTTTCTTGCTTCTTTTATTTGTTTGTTTGATTACTGAACATTCCACCGAGAAGTTATTTTTAGAGGAGAAATTATGCGTTTTTGAGATTTGCACGCTTCTTGACTAGAACTTCTAAGAGGTCTGAATGGTTTGGACTTGAATAGGTTGAAAAAAGATACATAACCTTGACAAGAATGACATTCTGCGGAATATACGACCCATGTGCTTTTAGGTTCATTGAATTTCATAGATGGCATAACTACTGAGATCAATGCAGTTGATATGCTATGAACTGTATATGAGAATTTCATCTCGTACAGCTCAAACAAAAACACCCAAATATTAGTCGAAACGAATATGTTCTATAGGAACTTTTTAATTCTATGATCCAAGAATCCTCTCGGATCCAATCTTTTGAAAAACCTTGCTAATTTTTTTATTCTATGTGATGGCTCAATAATTTGCTTTTTCCAGATTTCCCGCACCATGTTTCGTTGGAGGATGTAAGGTAGGAAGGGTGGTTTGCAAGGAATTAAAAGAATTGAAAAGACACAAGGAATTGAACAAGTATCCTTTCATTCCTTCCTTGAGTATACAATCCACCGGCAGTTTTTCCTTCAGGATATCTTGAGTTGATGGCATCCTACTTGTGAAGAAGCTACAAGGACACGTGGACAATTCAGAAAACTCACATGAGGACTCCCTACTTGATCAAAATCCCATACATGTTAGCGAGCATTTCTTGAAAGTTGAAATTCACTTACTTTTCGCTTGAACACTCACATGAGGACTCCTGCCAGCCCACCACAGAAAGCAAAGCGTTGGAAATTTTACTGTCAGCACCTTTAACTCGGTGGAAATTGGGATGGAGTAGAAGACTCCTCTTGACGAGTCCTTTTGAACCGTAACACTATCTCCCATGTCCATCAACCCACATGGGAACCATCCATTCCTCGATGAAAATGTCCCCTGAAAGAGGTTACAGAGCGTACACGGCAGAAAACATAGTTTTGTCGGTACATAAAAAATTAATGCTTGGACGGAGGAGATCAAAGTGTATTGTTTAATTGATAGGATTGTTGACCTTAGTTTGGTAAAGAACAGAAGCAGCTTTTTAGAGTTCAACATTTTGGTTCCTCAATCTATGCTTTTACTTCCATAAAAAGAAGATATATTATCTAAGAAAATCAATCAAGAACTTCATGATTAACATAACTTCCCTTAAATTTTTTTAATTAGTTAAGTGGTTGTTTTTTTACGCGGCTGCGGTTATTTTTAAAATAAATCGCAGCTTGTAAACGTTTGGTTAAAGAAAAAAGCTACTTACTATTCATGAATCCCACAATAAATTACGTGTGAAAAGCAGAGAGAAGGAAAGCAGCTAATTGCTGCTTTCTTGCGTGGATGAGAAGTCCAACCATGCTACACTGTTCACTGTTTTGGCAGACTGGGTCCGGTCTAACGTGTAAAATGCATTGAACTGGGTCTGACCTAGTAAAATTTTAAAAAAATTATTTTTTATTTTTTAATTGTGTTTTATTCAAAAAAAAAAGTGTTTAACATTATTCAATGACACTACATAAATTAGACGAAGATCGCTTGATGACGTAGTATTTGCAGAATTTGATCGCAATCATAATTTTGTTCCTGATTATATTTTACTTGATGTTGTTGCGCGTTTAAGAAACCAAGAAAACTGTCTGATGTATTTCAAACGTGATGGAATTGTAGATAGTTTAATGGAATAATAAAAAATATTTTTTATAAAATATTTTTTATTTCATGATGTAATAACAATAGCTAAATTTATAATATTTAAAGTAAAAATCATCAATATTAATATATATATATATATTTTTAAATTATTTTATAACTTCAATTTCAAAAGTATTCTTAACTAGACACATTAAACTACTTTTTATTCAATCTCAATTTCAACTACAGTTTTAACTAAACATACATAAATATCAAATCAACTTTAACCAAAAGTACTTTTTATAAAATAATTTTTTTCAAACCGCTACCACAATACCAAATAGACTTGTATATTAGTTTTTGCGGCAGGTTTAAAAAAAATTATAGAATATAGTTTTTCATAACTAAAGTAATAGAAGAGTTTTTTTTTTGTAAGCAATTTAGAACCATGGTAATTGGTACACTATATTGACTAACCAAACATTTTAAAAACCATAACCAATATAAAATGCAGTTTTAACCACTTCTCACCGACTATAAATGAATATCATGGGCGTGGACTTTGCCCAAATCTCAAATTCTCAAGCATGGCTGTCCACCATAGGAAAATTTAGTAGTTTTTCTTCTAGAAAGGAGTATACACAGCACGGTTAGAGTCACTCAGTCTAATTTCATGTTTGTTAGCTCTCAGCACGAAAAAACATCATTTTTTGTATGTTGCAGACCTGGCTGGCCATTCCTGCGCAAGCACTTTTGGAGGTTTTATTTTCTTATTTTTATGAACATTTTTAGTATTGGATGCTGTCTTTTTTAACTCTATTTGGTGTCACACCAATACTTTAATGAGCTTTATTGTAAACGTAATAGAAAGGAAATATGCCTCTGGTTTGATGTGAAAAGTCATGATGCTTCCCCTCCTGCACCAATAGTGTTCATAGCTGGGACAGATTATAGCTGGCAGTTGTTAGTGAAAACACTTCAAGCGACAGAAAGTAAACTGCTGGTGCGTTGTAATTAAGACAGGGCAGGACAAGAAAGTTGTCGTGCTTGAATATACAGACACAGACACCCTCAAGATGCAATGAGCTGAGCAGAACAGTTGCCCAAGTCCCCTCCCCGTGCCTGTTTTCCTGTTATCATCATAGCGTTGCAACTGTATCAAGGTTTCATGGATTCTTTTTTTTATTAAGAATGGATTTATTGGTGCAGAGAGGGCATAGATGAATCATAAAACTCAGTCTATTTCTTAGAGCAAATTTTCTTGAGGATTTAAACAGATAAAGAGTGGATTTTTGCCAGTCACGGGATTCATGTAGCTCTCAGGAGATGATGACATGCTTACATATACAATCCATGAAGATATTTAAAATTAATCCTAATTTTTTTTTCCTTCACTCGAGTAAGCATCTAAGAGATTAAAAGAGACAACAAGTCACTTGTTGAGTGGGTCAGCAGGAGATTTTCTTATCCATCTACTGATCTCGACGATGATGTTAAAATTTAACCTAGAAGATAGTTTTTATGATTTTTTTTTATTTTTTAAATCCCAATTTTGATAACCATGTAAAGGGATTTATTTTGTTAAACTAATATTTACAATTTGCAAATTAAACTAATGGAGGATTCAAAGGGTTTATTATCAGTTTAATCTACACAACTGCGTCAAGTTATTAAATCTAAATGAACTCATAAACCGATTTAAGACTTAGATTATATATTGGATAGTTTAAACCGGATTAATTAAAATAATATAATTTTTTTTTAAAAAAATCAAGGGTTACAAGCCATCCAAGTACTTTAAAAACAGGCTCTAACAAGTTCATAAATTAACCCGATGGATTAAACCGGATTTAATAACATTGGCATACCAATGATGCTTCTGCCATTGCGTCAGCAAATTACATATAAAAAGAAAAAGGTGCCCTGACTTTCCCTTATAGACCTTCTCCTAATCTAATATAAACCACAACTAATCATATGATTACATTACTACTAATCTCGTTCTACCTCCCTCTCTCCACTGTTCATCATGATTCTTAATTAATTTTTCTTCCCCAACAAAAACACAACAAATCCGCAACCAGTCATAAAGGGCCCCTTCAAATAATAATAGAAACACAAAGGGTCCCACGATTTTTTAACCCTTTTCTTTTATTTTCCCTCAATTTTTACTCTCAATCTCTTTCTCATGCAGCTTTGTTATGAGAGCTGGGCATCCGTTCTCTACCTACACTGATTTTTCATGGCATAAAGCATGAATCTTTGGTAACTTCTGTACAAGTTACACGTCTGTGTCCATCAAGATCTGATTTTTATGGCTTAATTCACCAGCTTGAGCCCCTCATATAGATTATAAAGGTATTCTTTTGATCACAAGGTTTTGGTAATGCTCAAGAAATGTTACTTTTTCGTGTACAATTTGTGCTCTTTGGAAGTATTGCCTTGATCAGTCGTTCTCTGTTTCTGGATTCATGCTTTGGTGTTCTTGTGGGCTGCTGTGTGAAATTCTTTGAAATTATGAGATAACAAGTGGGTGGTATTTTTGGGTTGATATTGTTTTGCTGGGTTGGTTTTATGGTTCTGTTCTTAGGCAATTTGAGGCTACATATATTAGATTGCTGAGGAAGCTGAGAAACAAAGAGTAACTGTGGATCTTATGTTGTTTTGATTTCCAGAAGTGAATGCGACTCCCGTTCTTCTTGGTCACATGATGCTTGTATGATTAGGTTCCTGTTGTTCTGTCTTGAATTTAGAGTGATCAGTTTTGTTTTACTTCATCAATGGTGTTTTATGAGATTATAAGCAATTGACGTTCTTGTTTTTTTTTTATGTTGAATTTACAGAGATCAAAGATTTTTAATTTTAATTCTTCTGGCTTTATTAGCAACCAAATGTATAGTGAAAATGATAGTTATCATATAAAAGCTATCAACAGAATTCCACCTTTTGTTTTATTGATGTCAATCAGGGAAATAGTCTTAGATAGAATGGCTTTGACGAATAGTCAATATTTTTTTTTCTTTGTTTGGATATGATAAAATTGGTATCACCTTATTATGAAAAAAAATTACAAAAAAATAATAGTAGTAGTAAATTGACCAAGTGCCTTCTGTTATCAAGAGGCAAGGTCGTACTTGTGTCAAAGCCATAGTAAATTCAAGCAAATGACTTTTTTGCATATTTTTAAAATATTTGTTGAAAGGCTCATCTTTCTTTTATTTTAGGATTAGATGACATAAATACTGTTTATTTACCAATAATTTGCTTGCTGATTGTTCTCTGCTCATTCAGCAACCTTTGAAATTATATATCCTGTTGTTCCCATGGAAAATCCCTGTATTCAAGTAAGCAGCAAGCTACAGTGTGTCCAGCACTGTAGAAGGGAATTTTCTTAGATGGGTTGAGTTTTGAGATTGCTTTCCATTGTGTTTAATGATGCCACTTCTTAGACCCCATGGGATAACTTGAGTGCGCACAGTCGTGGTGCCTAGGATAGGAGCTCTTGTGCCAAGTGGAAACAGAGTGTGTAAAATGCCGCGAGCAACCGAGTGTAGAACTTCTTAAGATTTATTGGGAGGGAAAGCATTTCATTGATTTGGGTACGAGCATCATGGCAGTGCTGCACCTTGTAGATTTACTGACCTTGTTGATTGTGTGCGTGTGGAGTTTGCTGTCAGGCTTGGCTAGTTGATTAGGCTCACACATGATAATTAATTATCAATCAAATATTGATGTGGGTGCTTCCTTAGGGGCCAGCTGTTTATAATTTTTGTATTTATATGCATGGTTGATGGTCTGATGCCCGTTCATCCTTGGCATTTACATGTCTACATGATAAGAGATTTGTATAAATTCAGTGTTTTCTGGATCAACCTTTTTGTCTGTTCGTGAAATGAAGATCACAAGTCTTGATGTGTGAAATCCTGTTTACATTTCATGAAAAATCTCTTTGTTATGCCTTATGTAAAGCAGGTCAATGGAAACGTCATCTGTAAGATGTCTTATCAACAGTATTTCTCGATTCATGCATCTCGTTTCATGTCAGACAAAGAAGTATAAGCCTATTCAAAAGGATTACGAGATGATGGTTATAATGTTAAAGCATTTGAAACCAGTGCTTGATGAAGTTGATGATTACAACATATCTTCAGATGAAATCCTATGTAGAGAGTGTGAAGAACTCGATGCTGCCGTTAATGAGGCTCGAGAATTTATGGAGAAGTGGTGTCCACAGATGAGCAGGATTTGCAGTGTGAGTATTTCTTAACAGCTTGATTGTGTTTAGCGGGATCAGATATACAATGTGTAATGCTTTTGAATGGATTTCAAAATATTGTATTCTTTATCACTATGTGGTTGTTTTTCCATCAGGAAGCTCATAAATTTTGTTGAAAGAATAATCCAAAAATAGTCTTCTGTTAGTAGATGTACTGTCATTCTGAAATTTTCTTTCTAACCCATGCCAAAGAAACCAACATAAATGAATTCTATTAGATCATGTGAGGATTGCAAGTTGAAAGAATAAATGCAACCTGAAACTATTTGGGGATCTCTAATTTTCCTTTGTTTTTCCCTTCCTTTTTCCCTGGCAATTTAATGTAGCTGTTTAGGATTTTCGAACACATGATCTCTGGTTTGGGATGGCTGGAGATGGTTGAGATTCAAACTCTTAATTTGCACATGGATTTTTCTCTGTATAGGTCCAGCAAAGTGAAGCCCTATTGAAGAAAATCCAGAGCTCTGCCCTGGAGATTTGTCAAGTATTATGTAGATTATTGCAGGGTTCTCCAACCACTTCTAGTTTAACTATTGTTCAGGTGAGAAAGTTTGAAAATTTGTTTCTTCGATTCTGTTTTCTTTGTAACTTAACAGTTCCCAGTGACTGACCTTTTTAATTCATTCTTTTATATTTTTTAAAACTTTATCTCTTTTTTTGATGTTGTTTAATCTAGATTGAAGCTCTAGTTGTTTAGATGCAAATATCCAGTGTGAGACTGACTTCTGGTAAAATGTTTCCAGCACTGTATGCAGGAACTTCAAGGTTTGAAGCATGAAACAATAACAGAGATTATAGAAGAGGCTCTGAGAAGTCTAAAAGATGATGTTGTTCCTTGCACTGATCATCTTATGAAACTTACCGAGACGCTTAGTTTAACATCAAATCAGGAACTCCTGAAAGAAAGTGTAGCGGTGGAAAAGGAGAGGACAAATGTTCATTTCAATAAAGCAGAAGGATGCTTGTATCAAATTGACCAAATTGTGGATCTCATCACTCAGATACGTGGTTGGTTGCTTAAAGTTGAGCACCGTGATCCAAAGAGCGGTGCCCCAATCCCTCCATACTTTCGTTGTCCGTTATCATTAGAGCTCATGCTAGATCCTGTGATCGTGGCTTCTGGCCAAACTTATGATAGGGTGTCCATCCAAAAGTGGCTTGATCATGGGCTGGCCTTTTGCCCTAGGACCCGTCAAACACTCTCTCATACAAATCTTATTCCCAATTACACTGTCAAAGCCATGATAGCAAATTGGTGTGAGGAAAACAATGTAAGAGTTTCAAGCCAGTCTGACTGTAATAATCATGCCTTAGCCTCATCACATCATGATTTATTGCACTTGGATAGTTTTCGTAACCGTTGCTCTTTGCACAGAAGCAATTCTACGTCAAGATCATCTGTTGAAGTTGGAAATGGATTTGAGAAACAGGTGATTGGTGTTTCATCCAGGTTAAGTGGTGAAGAATTTAACCGTTATAATGTCATGGGGACTGAAAGCTTTGAACATCCATCCCAGGGACATTCATATATACATAGCAGGAGTGAATCGACCTCAAGTGCCATTTCCAGTATTGAATATGTGCCTCCAGTATCAGATGAGATGTTGAAGCTATCAACCAAGCATGACAATGTGAATGACTTGTCAGGAGAGGTGACATCTGAATGCCCTGCTGCTTCTCCTTCAAATAACATAAAGGGATCGTCTCCCTGCTCATCAGGAATGCAATTTCAGAGTCCTAAAACACAAGTAGATATGGCCAGCAATGGAAGCCATAACTATAGCAGAACAAACTCCCTTCAGTTTTCTGACTCAGGATCTCATGATCTAACTAAGACTTCTCAAGTCAAGAAGTTGGTTGAAGGGCTGAAAAGCCTATCAAATGAAGTACAGACTAAAGCTGCTGAAGAACTACGGCTTCTAGCAAAGTATGACATGGAGAATCGCATCATTATAGGCCATTCTGGTGCTATCAGACCATTACTTTCACTGCTGTCCTCAGAAGTGAAGCTAACCCAGGAGCACGCTGTCACAGCCTTGTTGAACCTCTCAATCAATGAAGATAATAAAGCCATTATTGCAGAAGCAGGAGCAATAGAACCAATTATTCATGTTTTAAGATCAGGAAATGATGGTGCCAAAGAGAATTCTGCAGCCGCTCTATTTAGCCTCTCTGTTTTAGAAGAATACAAAGCCAAAATAGGCCGTTCTGGTGCAGTCAAAGCCTTGGTGGATCTTCTTAGCTCCGGGACTTTAAGAGGAAAAAAGGATGCAGCCACTACCTTGTTTAACCTTTCGATCTTTCATGAAAACAAGGCTCGTATAGTTCAAGCTGGAGCCGTGAAGTATCTCGTTGAGTTGATGGATCCTGTCACTGGGATGGTTGACAAGGCAGTCGCTCTTCTTGCAAACTTGTCAACAATTGGGGAAGGGCGCTTGGCCATTGCAAAAGCAGGAGGCATTCCATTGCTGGTTGAGGTTGTTGAATCAGGATCTCAAAGAGGAAAGGAGAATGCTGCCTCCATACTGATGCAACTGTGCCTTAGTAGTCCCAAGTTTTGTACCCTTGTTTTGCAAGAAGGGGCTGTTCCTCCACTTGTTGCGTTGTCCCAATCAGGCACCCCAAGAGCGAAGGAAAAGGTATGCAGCTAATCTCATCTTTTCCTTCTTGTTTGTACTCTGCACCTTGGTGCCTTTTGCCCGTAAGGAAACGAAGCATGACGGGATGATTATGGTCATGTTCCCTTGTGGTAAAACACATGTGCTCCCTTCCTTTATATTATGTAGGATATTCTGTTATTTTGATCTAGAAAGGACGTCATTGCTTTTATTTCAACTATAGCGTAATGAAGACCAAGTTTTTGGATATTTAATGGTGATGATGGATAGATGTGTTAGATGATGTATGTGTTTGCATGTGTTATGTAGGCACAGCAACTTCTCAGTCACTTCCGTAGTCAGAGAGAAGCATCCGCGGGAAAGGGTAGATCATAGAGACAAATTTTGTTAGATTTTATATATATATCTTGATTTTGTAATTGATTAAGTTATTCATAATGTACATATCTTGTATATATGTTATTAACTCATGCAGTCTGCTATATAATGGAAACAGAGGATATTGAGGCCATTTGATTGACAGAAAAATATCTGATTTTTGATGGATTAACTAATTTGTTATCGTGCAAGTAGTTGACTAGGAGGCACTGCATCAGTATCTGGTGCATGCATTCTTGATGCATGTGGATATTAAATATGAAAAACAGCTGGAAAACGACGTCCATCTGCGATTTGGTGTTGGCTGCAGATTAGCAGAAATATGCTTGTTAATTCAGAAACAAAGGTGCTGCTCCTTGGTGCTGGTAAGTAGTAACCTGTTGGAGGCTTTCTTCTCCATGTGACTGCTTTCTGGCTGTTGTTGATTTCTTGTGCACACCTGTTGCTCTCTTCCCATTTTTCTCTACCTCCAAAACAGAGAAATTGATATTGATGAGAGCCCTTGAAAGATACTCTCATTTCTCAGAAAATTATCAGAGAACATGGGAGAGAAAAATGGAATCCCTCTCAAGAATCAGTAAAAAATGGGGCCACTGCTCTCACCAGTTGTATGGAGCCCTCGCAGGGCTGCAAGACTTGTTTCAAAACACACCAAATTTGGCATCACAACAAGAAGAACAATTTCTCGAGGAATATTGGCATCCATGATTGGTTTTCCAAACGATTAAAATCCCTTTTAAAAAATATTTTTTTGGTCGGGGACAGTTGTATGGTGTGTTTGTATTTTTTAGAATTTTTTTAAATAAATTTTTTATGATATTAAATTATTTTGATATGTTAATATTAAAAGTATTTTTTAAAAAATAAAAAATATATATTATCTTAATATATTTTTTAATAAAAAAGCATCCTTAAAAGCAGAAGAAAAAAAAAGCTGGATGGGCCCAAGCTCCATCTTCAAGGTTTTACTTTTCGCGTACGAAAATACCTCTCGCCAAACTCCAAATAGTGCACTGTTCGTCAATCATGACCTCTTACTTTCCCTCTCCCTCTCTTTTTCCTTGGTATGCTTGGTGATTATGTAAATGGATTAGATTTTATTCTTGTAAAATCTCAAGGATGTAGAAAAGAGGAACTTTTTAAGTGTTAAATTTATCCTTTTCTTTTATTATTATTAGTGTGAAGATCTTCGGATAAGTTTATATATACTTCAATTAATTTTTATGCGTTTTCAAATTAACGATCAGGTAAGTTTACAATGGTCATCAATATTAGCAATCACATGACTTGAATATAAAATTACCAGAAAAACAATTTTTTTGATTCCAAACTTTTATCACCAGACCACTTACTAGATGATTTACGTATTAAATTTATTCTTAAAATGGCTAAAAATAATGTTGAGCTTTACTCTTTAAATTTAACCCTCTATTCTTTAAATTTATTCTCATAATCTCTCTTACTTTTTATCTTATCTTCGAAAAACACACTAAAATAATCTTTTATTTTCCTTCAATTCACTACTAATATTTTAACTATTTATCACTCTTTTCACCAACAATATCAAATGTATCCAAAAACTAATTTTTACACCCTCAAAAATTAATTTTGTAATAGTTAACTCTTATTATTTTACCTCGCCGTGAGCACAATATGGTTGGCATGAAGATAATGGAAAGTAAAAAGTAAAAAAATATCTTTGTAGGAATTAAGGTTTTTTTTTTCCATTTTATGAGAAGGATTGGATTTGAAGTGAATAATTATTGACCTTGAATTGATGCTCTTGGGATGACAACATGATGTTTGGTATGAGTTTAAAATGCGATTAGTAATTATAATAATTTTTAATGATATAAAAATAATTTTTTTAAGGAAGTTCGGTTTATTCCTGAGCTTGAAGGGTAAATTGTGGGTGGAAAGAGAAAGTAAAGAAATAGCAGTTATTATTGTGTGTCAAATCAATCCTTTTTAATTATTTTATTGTGTTGATATTAAAAATAAAAATATATTTTTAATTAAAAAACAACTTATATTAACAACACCAGTCACATGAAGTTACCGAATCTGATGTATCAAGGCTGGTTGCACACTCGTATTTGTTCCCTCGATGGAATCTTTAACCAAAAAAGTTAGGCAAAGATGCGCCATCAAGTTATTTTCAACTTTATTGTCCAGTTTTCCCTTTCGACCTGCCTTGACGCCCACATGTTTGCAGGAAGGAAGGTGGGAAATCGCACCTAACCCAATTTAAGTGTACGCACGGAGTATTTAAAAATCTTTAATTTTTTATTTTTAATTTTAATTTTTAAATTATTTTAATGCACTGTATAAAAAATAAATTTTTAATATATTTTTAAATAAAAAACAACCATCAATAAATATTCAAGCAGTGATTATCATCAGACCAGCTAGCTAGCCAGAACTCGGTGGTTTAATAAGAGCGTTAGGGTTTATATTATCCCTGTAACATTTTATGATTTCTTCAAGAAATCCACCGTCGTCATCAGATTTTCCTGATAGAACACTGATTTGGAAAAGAAACATGGGGCAGGGCCAGAGGTGGCATAGAACCAGTTGTCTGTCTGATGGAGCCGAGCAGACGATGAACTCTTGGTTGGCCCCTACCAGCAGCACCAGAGCATTTTAATTTCCTCAGTCTGCTCACCAATTCAGTAGACCACTCTTGTGATGTCAGCTCGGGACCTTCACAGTCACAACTGTTTCTAATCTAATTAATTATTGAGATCATTTACTCGGCCGAACTTATAAAAACCAATGAAGGAAGATGATACAATTTTTAGAAGAAAGGATTATACAGAAATCACAATAATTTTATTTTAATAATTTATACTCAAGATAGGAATCACAATAATTTAAATAGGATTTAAATCGATGTTCAAAAAAAAAATGATGATGATGATGATTCAGATAAAAACAACATAAAATTCAAAAAAATGAAATAAAATTCCAAAATCAACTGCAAAATACAACATCTTTTTAATTCTAATTTGAAGACCTTTCTTATCTCGTCGGTCATAGCAAGTCAACCAGTTATAAAACTTGATCTATAGAATTTTCTAGGAAAAAAAAATGATCCCTGTTCAAGATAAGAATCTAGAATTATATACATATATATTAGATTATGAACATGATTCAAATATAATAAATAAATAACCGATTTATTAAAACCTCAAGCATCAATCATTCAATCCCATTGTTACCCGTTTCTGTTCTGTAATCAACAATATGAAATTAGCTAGGGTTGGAGAAAGGCTGGTCACGGGGTAGCTTTCCTTGATTCAAGCAAGGAGAATGCCGACTTGTGATCAGGCCACGTGATTTTAGATATACTTCTTCTTCTTTTTCCAAACAATCGACCATTTTTTTCTTCGGTGATGATGAACAGCTAAATTATGAAAAGGACTGGAATTTGAATCACCTTGATGATAAAACTGACGATACTGTTAATAATAGCAATCGCAGGGTCCAAATGCTTCGTAGATTTTACATCATGCGATGGGATAGCTATCGACATGATGTGACAGCAACAATTGAACAGGTCAAGATTTGAATTAATACACAAGTAATCAAGTGTTTTTATTTCTTTGTTTTACCGATTGATATTTTTAACCAAATAAAAAAAATATTTTTTAATATTAAATTAATTTTTTTATTTATTTCCATGAAACTATCCCCATCATAAATTTTAATTGATTTTACTTTCAATTTTATTTTTATACATTGGATTGGTTGAAAATTAAACAATTTATTTTTTTAATTGACTTTTTATTATATTATTCTGATCTCATGACTTGAATGGCGTGTTTGGTAGGTTAACCTAAATTAACTTAAGTTGTTTTTCGTGTTTTTTAATTATTATTTTTTAATTTTATTTTTTAACATTAAATTGACTAGGGATTAGACTTAGTAGAATAAAAAAATCTTATTTGCTTTCCAAGTGGATATCTCATTATGAGGTACTTGAGTTAATCCAGATTATTTTTATTTTTTTTATTTATAATTATATTTTTTTTAGTTTTTTCCTTCAATATTTTGTTGATTAGTATTTTTTCTATATATTCTTAGGTTAGTTTTAAAAATATTTTATATATTATTTTATTAAATTCCATTTAATTTTTAGTTTTTTATAAAATAAGAATTTATAAATCTTTTCATAATATTGATCAACTTTCTTTTGGTGCAGTCCATCATGATCAATTTTTTGTGTTCATTTCAAATATTGATTTACTTGATCGCCGGTTTTTATTATCATATAATTAAATGAAGCAAATTTATTGCTTATACGTGTTCCTTTTCGCTTTTCTATTTTATATCTTTAAACTATATATTAATTATATAGCCTCTTTTTAGTTTATCTGTTTGTATGTATGTCTATTTGTATACTTTATTGCTAGTTGCCTTATTTTGGCACTAGCTTTATTATTTGATACATAACCTCGCCAATTAATTATAGGAAAAGAAAAACTATGATTCATGAACATGGATAATTTAATACCATATAGAGTCTTAATACTCATATTAATATACCATCATATATTAAATAAATTATATATTACTAGCTAGCTGACAAGAAATCTTCTTACTTCTCCACATGCATGCTCTTATTTGGACATAATCACCCTAGCGTTTTCATACAAGTGGTGATAGGGTAGGTCGACGCAAGAAATTTTAAAAAAGTACTGTTCTCCTCAGACATTCCTTCACAGCTTCACCTAAGTAATTGCAATGGATCAGAACTAGATATGTGAGCTTCCATGATTAGTTGGTTAAGCTAGGCGAAAAAGATTCTAGACCGAGAGAAAAGACTCCGGCAAAGAAAAGAGAGGAGCATTTAATTTCATAAAATATTGAAATCAGATCAAACATAGACTCCAATATCGCATGTGATCCACTGCAGCCCGCCGTGCATGGCACACGCCAATATTATTAAATATTAAAAAAGGATTATATAATAACTAACAATATTGTTTTTTCCTCATAAAAATAAAATAAAATAGCTGAGGCATCGTAACCTAACCTGCACAAAAACTTTACTTTGGATTCATATGTATATTGTTGTTTGTATCTCCTCCGTTGATATTATATATATATATATATATATATATATATGCATCTCTGACATATATACTCATGTTTCTTCGAGCCACTGTATTAAATTCTTGTTTTAACAAATCGGGTAAAAAAAAGAGAAAAGAAAAGAGAAAATTCCCATGTCCACTGCAATTGATGTACTATAATTAATTAATATACTCTAAACTTTCCCGTTTTCAAGGTAATTAGGGGGGAATAACATGCCGGCAGGTTTGCCCTTTCCCTGGCTTCGTCGAGGACATGTGTGTGTATATATAGTATAAGAATTTTAGGGGTTATTAGTTCGCCATTTTTCAATTAAGAGAAATTAATTGTGTATGGGGAAATTAATTAATTAATTAATTACCTTGTTATCACCGGAGCACGAGAGAAAAAGGGGGTCTAAACATTGTTTTCACTGTAACACCAAACTTATTAATTAGACTCATTTTATTGCATTGCAGACTACAACAATAAAATTACAATTTTACTCAATCGAATAATATTTAGGTTGGTAAGGTTGATAATGGTAGTATATTTTTTTTTTGTTTTTTTTATGAATAATAAAACTATTAAAATACTATTAAAAATAAAATTAAATATATGCATGGCATCTAATGCTAGTTTTGGTTTTTAACTTTTCTCGAGGATATTATTGTATTTTAATTAATATTAAAATATAAAAAGTTATTGGTAGATATCCGTGTTCTTTGAACAGTGCATGCTACGTCTCCGAGATTAACATTGCCCTCCCCCGTCTAGGGATGTACCTAGAAATTCTAGCTTGGAGGAGCCAAGATAGATATAGATAAGAGTTAAAAATAAACTCAAATTTAATTTTAATAAGCTCAATAAAGTTAAAAAAGTTTAATATTTAGGCAATTATTAATATAGAGGCTTTATTTTTTATATCAAGTGCTGGGATGTCATGTCACTTACAGCCCGTCACTGCTCCTTGTTTAAAGCGTGACGCGGCTACATGATATGGCACGTGTGGGTAGTTTGTTGTTAGGAAACTTTTTTTTATGTTTTTTTTCTCTCTTTCCCCTGTAAATATAAGTCGATCTTATTTGTTGATAACATTATAACTTTAATTTTTTATTATTTTGAAATTTATTTTTTTAACTTTTAATTTTGAATTTTATTTTGTAAAATTTTTGTTTGCTTTTTATTTACTCTTTCAATTCCAATTTATCATATATTATTTTTAAAAAAATATACAGTTTTTTTAATTTCTGATTTTTTTCTTATTTTTTTTATAAAAATTTTATTATTTTTCAATTTCATTGTTCAATCCAAGTTTATGGTCTATTATTTTTTTCAATTTGGTCCTTATTTTTTTTGTTAAAGTTATTTTTCTTTTTAGTTTAACTACTAAATTGAGATTTTTATTTTTCCTCTAATTTTTTTCCTCATTTTCATCTTTCAGCATTTGATTTACTGGAGGTTAGGCTTCGTAATTTTTTCGTGTGTGATGCTTCTGGTCTAATGACAAGATTCACATGTTTGAAAAGTTTACACGGGTTGATATTATTGTTTTTACTTATTTTCTTTTTTTGACTCGTTTGACATTTGTTTTTTTATCTAAAAAACATCTTTTGTGATTTTCTTTAATTTTTATGTCAGGCAATCCTAATTTCGTGATTCAGTTTTTATGTTAGGCAATCATAATCTCGTGACTGAAGTTGTGGGTTTTGTAGGTTAAATTGGGTTGACTTGCTCTTTATTACCTGGATTACATATCTATTACACTACTTCGGGTTAAATCAGGCTGTTATTTTTTGTCTATTCTTTATTTAATTTATGTTTCCAAAGGTTTTCTCTCAAGTTATAGTGGTTCTTTTTTTAAAAAAAAATTACATGTTTACTATTGTTGTCTATTTTTTATCGTATAATTAAAATAAACCAACTTCTTAAATCTGGTCGAAGCAATAATCCGAGTTGTTGATTTTTCTTGTTCTTTCAAAATACACTTGCGGCACCTAGACATAGTTTTTTATGAAAAAAAATACAGAATCACTGCTTAATACGGGCTCATATCTAGTGTGTACGCGCGCCCGCGCGCTCACATACACAAGATGGTGGGTAGGAGGTCCCTCCCACTAGGTTTGAACTAGTGGACTTGTTCACTTTTAGCATGCCTTAGTTTTCAATACTATTATTTTTAAACCTAATTAATTTGATGGGTTGATTTATGATTTAGATGACATGAGGTCTAGGTTGGGCTATATTTCAACAAAATTAAGAGGAAAAATTGCTTCGATTAAAAACTTAGATTAATCAGCAACCTAGTCAGCTCAAGGAAAATCGTTGTTTTTTTTTTGTTTTTTTAATAATATTATTTTTATTCTTAAACAAATAAAAAAATTTCTACATCAGACTTCATTATTTGTTTTAAGAGTTGGCCTTATCAAGAGTCAGAAGTCAAGTTATAAGTCACCAAGTTACATCAATAATAATCATGAGTCATAAGTTAAACCACGAAAACTTTTGTTGCTATATTCCATGAGCTCCCATTGTCCTTTCTTCTGTTTTTTTAGTCATTGGCTATTAATATTACATACAGACTCGTTACTCTGCTCTTTATTATTCATTAGTCCTATACCAGCTGTTACTATAATTGACTAATTAATTATTTATCAGATAAAAAATAGCTATCAAAATTAGAAATCGAGACATTTCAAGGCATGGGTCCGAGCGGATGGGAGAGATATAGCAGCATGAATGCTGGTACGTTTCATTGGCTCATAGCAGCTTGATTGATTAGAGCATCACAATTGACAGTGGACCTCTTGCCAACATCAAGTATTTTTATTAACCCTAACCCTAACCCTAACCCTAACCAGTTAACCTGTATTAATTCAAGTGACTTCTCTTTATATATGAACGATAAGTCTTTTAATTTGGGATCCATTTTTGTTCCACTGAACATAAACGTTAAGTATATATTACTTTAAGAGGTATGAGTTTTTTACTATGTAAGATTCTGTTGTTTATCCTCTTATGTATTACTATAGATGTGAATAGACTCTGTAAAATTTTATACTTTCTTAATTTGATATTCAAACCTTTTTTTTTTTGCGATTTAGTATTAATTGAAAGCCAATTGATTTTGATTTTTTATAGAAACATAAGATTGAAAGAAGATGGATCAAAATAAAAAAGATGTCAAACATAAGTGGTATGCCATAAGTTTTGCAAAAGAAATATTTTGGTTCTTCAACTTTAAAAATCACGCAAATTATATAATTTCAGTGCCTTTAATATTTTTCCAATTCAATTTTAGTATAAAAGTTTATTTTTTAGTTCATGATTGAGAGAGGAGAGAGAGAGGTCGCTGAATTCCAGCGGTACAGAGAGAAAAGTGTCTTTAACATCGATTTAGACCACTAAAATGGACTATATTTGTGTAAAATAGTTCCATTTAACGAGGGAGTTCATGTTATATGTTTTTGTACTCTTAAAGTTCATGAAAAAATATATCTAAACTCGGGTTGATTTTGGTTTTTTGAGGTCATAAATAGATTTATCACAGTTCATACAGTGCTTTATAGATATTTTGGGTAAAAAATAGGTTGAAAACAGGTTTTTGGGTAAAAAAAAGTTAAGCCTTAGTTTTCTGGACACCACAATGGCTGAAATGTAGGCCTGACAAAATGACCTTTGCTTTTTCTTTTTCTCTCTAAGTCTTTTTGTTTAAATTAATGATTTTTTATGAGTTTTTTTCTAATTTTTTTTAATTTATATTTAAATCAGTATCCCTTCTCTCTTTCATTTTATTTTGAAGAGCCTCTTTTAAATGATGACTATTTTTTTAGTTATGTATTTAAATTTGAAGAGTTTTTTCTAATTCATCTATAATTTTTTTTTTATCTTTTATATGGATGAACTTTATTTTTTAAAATAAAAAAAATATTTTTTAGATAATATTTTTAATACATGCAGCATTGCATGATGATTTTTTTGCCATTTTATTTTGTTCAATAAATTTAATCTGTGTCTCTATTTCTATTATCGTTTATTCAAATAAAAAAATATTTTAATAAATAAATTTAACAAACACAACCGGGTAAATATCCCATCTTTTGAGATTACATAACTTTGATCTACATTCGTTTTTCAATTTTTAAGTTTTTTTAGGTATCATTGATGATATTTTATTTATTTATTCATATATACAGTTTTTTATTTATTTGATTACAGCATAAATTTTTTTTTTATTTGAAATTAGATTTTTAAACTACAGAAATGCATTAAAAAAATCTATATATATACTTTTTTTTATAAAAAATAAAAATATATGATCCGTGCGAGTGACATAAATAGTATATATAAGAATTGATGTGATACATGAGTTAAAAGTAATGTTAATAATAAAATCAATGCTTACAAGGCACCCGATAAATAAATCAACTACACTCCAGACTAAAAAAACCTGGGGTTAGCTTCATTCTTCAGGAGGTTTTTATCTTCTTCTTTCTTTCCACTTCCCCCTCCTTTTTTTCCTTCTATTTTCATTTAAAAAAAAAATTCATCAAGTAAATCAATGCCTACTTAATTTTTAATTTATCTTTATAGTTTATTTATTTTGGTTTGCCCAGAAACCAGACTGATGAAATATATTGATGTTTTAATATTAAAAAATATTATTTTTAAATTTTTTTTATTTTCCAATCATATTTTTTACGAGTGAATTGTGTTAGATTTAAATGTACCAAGTTAATTGAGAAACATTATGTTAATACTTACATGATTTAATTTTAAACTCGGATTAGATAATAAATCGAATCAAATAATTTCAAGACTGATTTAATAACCAGAATTTAAAAACGATGTAAAATAGTTTTCTAACGACTTGAGCATAATTTTTATATTTGAGAAGAATTTAGAAAGAAATATATTTTATTTGACAAATGAATATCAACGTAAACAACTCCTTTTACTTTTAGTATTTAAATAGGGAAAAATACTTTATTTTTTTATAATTTTTTTAAAAATAAAATCAGTTATTTTTTAATGGATTGTGCTTTGTTTTGAAAGTAAAATCTATACTAGTGGTACATATATAAGGAAAAAAAAAACAGCTATAAGTAGTCAGTCATGAAAGACAACAGCTCTTGAACCACGAGCTGATGCCGACTTCCTAAAGGTCATTCCATTTCCTTTCTCTTTTACCTGGACAAGAGAGAATTGCACACACGTGCATCACATAGTAGTTAGTAACATGATTTAAATCACCAACCTACAAAGTAATTCTCAACGGGGTCCTCAAATATATTAATTTTTCCCAGATGGGTCTCTATTTTATTACAAATTACTGACGAAAAATTCAATTTCTCTTAAAATAAAGCATGATTCATTTCATAAAATAGGTAAGAAGCATGGAAGAACATGGACAAATCTAGATGTAATGCTTAACTGAGAATTTCCTTGGAGACTCAACTGAAAATGTAATTTTTTGAAGGACCTACTTGAGAATTGTCCAGGACTCTGGGGCCTATATAGTTTTGACATAAACACTACAACTCGCAATTATCCATGCTTGGAATGGCGGTGAGGATCATTGATCAAAGAGCTGATCAAGGGACAAGGGCGGTGACTCATTCTTGGGTTTAAAACTGTGCTTGATCGGGGCTTCGAGCTTCAGATCTCAAAAACAGATGGAGACATTTACCTGGATGAATACATGCTAATTAATTCCTAGCATTCAATCTCGGCATATTTTTCAGATGGCAAGAGCTGTTAATATCTACCTTTAAAATAAAAGTACTATGAAGCAACTACCTAGATGGTAACCCAATAATAAAAAATTAGAATCAAGAAATTTATTTTTTTCTTATGATCTCAGGTTCGAGTCCTATGATTGCTTATATGATAGCAATTAGAGGTTTACATAGTCGTTAACTTTAGAATTCGTAATATTAATCGAGATATACACAAGTTAGTCCGGACACCGATGTTAAACTAAAAAAAAGAAAATTACTGTGAAGCAGTCATTTCCGTGTGAATCTTTTATTGAATGTAGAAAAGGTACATAAACCATTCAAGCTGTTAATATCTATATACAATTCCATGGCTTTTATATATATATATATATATATAAGATTTAATTAAATTGCCACAAAAGAAAAAAGTATAAATTAAAGAAAAAAATAAAAGCAAAATAAAGAAGAGGGAAGGCTCCTCTTACTCCTATAATAAACACAAAAACAACATCAGCATAGCCTTGAGAAACAACATATATAACATAGGATCCTTGCTAACTCGAACACGGATAATCCACAAACAGTGCAACAACAACCCTAAAAATTCACCTCCACAGTCAATTCCATGGCTTTGAATATGGTATCTGCTTCTCCGGGTCAAATTTATTCATGATTTGGTTATGATTTTTGATTGTATGTTTATTTAGTATTGTGATGTAAGATATTTTTTAAAAGTATTTTTAGCTTAAAAATATATCAAAATGTTTTTTTAAATTTTTTTATTTTGATATCAAATGTGTCAAAACCATCGAAAAACATAAAAAACATTAATTTGAATTTTTTTTGTGAAATCTGTTTCTAAAACTTATCTTCAAATAGAAATTATCGCACTCCCAAACACTTATCGTGTTTATAATAACACTCATAAAAGGTATTTTAATGTGAGAGATCAATAATAAAAAGTGAAAACTTAATAATTGGGATAAACAAACAGTTATTTTTTTAAAAAAAAATTGTCAAATAATATTAGAAAAAATTCTATTTCAGAGTTCTTTCACTGAATGTTTTTAGTTTTGCAATTGGGGGAAGAACGCCTCACATTATCAGATCGAGGTTTTGGATGTGTTAGGCAAAACATTTGAAGGACTTCAATTCGTCATGATTTTTAATTTTCAATCAAAGTCCATCCCAAATCTATTTAATTAGTAATTGAGTAAATATATTCAAAATGATGAAGCTCAGATTAAAGTTTCAGAATAAATCTTTTGCATTTTTTGATTTCTTTAAATAGTATTTTCACAAAGAATAAAGAAAAGCTAAAAGTACTCATATTCCATGAACATATTAATTAATAATTTTAATAATTTTTGTTTTGTCATTTTAACGTTAAAAATACTCTAACAACTTTTTACGGAATACTTATGGAAGAGTTATGGCTGCAATGATAGTTGAAGCCAGCAACTCATCCAACTGAAGAAAACAATATCATTAGTAACTACAGAAAAGACAAGAAATGCTGGTAAAATGCATTTCTTTTTTATAGGTATCAAAAATAAAAATAAAAAAGGGCTGAATAATATTATCGAAAGCTATCGGTATATGCACGGAAAAAGTGAAAATCAATCAAGTAGAGACCACAGCTGTGAAGAGATACGAAGTGATGTACGGATCAGTTGTTTAGCAAATTGGTTTTCTGGCTAGCTATGAACCCTAATCATTGCTTGAACTCACAATAATGATCAGTGAAGGCTACAAGGAAACTACTTACTACAAATATTCAGACGTTAAGAATGTTTCAGATTTTAACATATATATTTCTAACATTCTAAAAACATATACATATGTATATGTTTATATGTTATGATGCCTAAATATATGACAATAATTTCTGCACTATCGATCTAGGTTCTCTGCCACCGTGATTTTTCTCTCCTTGTAGGTTACATTTTTCCCTGGAGAGATTCCAAAGCAGGAGTTTCTGTAAGATTGGAGGAAGAAGGACATACTTTCCGTACATGTAGCAGGATTTAGGAGAGAAATTTGAATTCTCCACTGTTTTGAATGGTCAGATGGGTGGATGTCTAGCGTGATGGTGTTTGTCAAGTTAGAGTCGCTTGTCGTTGATCAGGCAATGAACAGAAACCTGGTTTGCCATTTTCTCTTCAAACTTTTCAGAGGGTATTCTGGTCACTTACAGTAAAGGAACTGTCATTCAAGACTACAGTCTCAAGAAACAAAATCATGTTTTCCCCTTCAATTTTTACCCTCAAACCCTTTCCTGTCTCCATCTCAACCTACTCTACCCAACCCTTTGCCATTTCCCACAAGCCCTAACACATACAGCTCTCTCGCTCTTTACATCGTCATCGACCAATAAGAGTCGAGTTGCTCCACCTTTTTAAGGTAAAAAAGAAGAGGAGAAAACAATCACTATGCATTTTCCAGACCCAAAAACAAAAAAGCAAAAATCACAACCTTAATTCAAGCTTTTCTAGTGTTTTTCAGCATTATCAAGAGAAAGAATCCTTCCATCCCTTCTCTTCCATCATCAGTCTTATCGTCCCTTGTTACCACTATTTCCAGCTCCACGCCTCTTTCTCTCTCCCATCAAAAATGGAAATCATGTAATATCAACCAATGATTACAACTTCTTTTGTTTCATGACTCACTTCTTCCTTCTTGGGTCTAGCTAGCTAGTACTTCCCATCAGCAGCAAAAACATAGGACTATCCAATCTTTTGTAGGACTATAAGCAACCAAGTTAAAGGTTTTTGTTTTCGGGAGAGGCAAACCCTAGAGAAAAATAAGTGAGTGAAGTGATTGTAAGGACATGAAATAGGAAGAGGAGAGGCCACCGCCACCGCCACTTCCAGCACCAACAACATAACCTAAACCATCTGAAAGATCGAAATAACTCAAACAACATTCTCCATGAATTCAATCCCAGAAATGGAGAGCTCCAACTCTGAAAGCATAAGTTTCAACAACATAGGCAACAGCCCCACTGCCATGTCAGTCTCAAACTCTTCATCACCGTCCTCCTCCACCGCTCCAAGTCGCTATGAGAATCAAAAGCGCCGAGACTGGAACACCTTTGGTCAATACCTGAAGAACCATAGGCCCCCTCTTTCTCTCTCCAGGTGCAGTGGTGCTCATGTCCTTGAATTCCTTCGCTACCTTGACCAATTTGGCAAAACCAAAGTACACACTCCAATCTGTCCTTTTTATGGCCACCCAAACCCACCTGCCCCTTGCCCCTGCCCGCTCCGCCAGGCCTGGGGTAGCCTTGATGCGCTTATCGGACGCCTCCGAGCAGCCTTCGAGGAAAATGGAGGCAAGCCCGAAGCAAACCCTTTTGGAGCTCGTGCTGTTAGGCTTTATCTTCGTGAGGTTCGTGATTTGCAGTCTAAAGCAAGGGGGGTTAGCTATGAGAAAAAGAAGCGTAAGCGTCCACCACAGCAACAAATCCAATCCCTGCCACTGCCACTTCCACCACCTCCAGGTGCAGCTTAACAAAAAGAAACAAAGAGTTCCCTTTGTCAAGCAGTTTACAATACTACTGCTCTTTATTGTTCTTAAATTTTTCTCTACCCGTATTTTTGGTTATTTTGTTTTAGTATGTATGAGTTATATGGCATTTTAGTATTTAGGGTTAGCCTTTCTCTCTCTTTTTTGGGTATTTCTCTGTTTGCTTTGGATATATGGAAACGATGGCTAGCTAGATCTGCAGATACCACGAATCTACTTTTGATGCCAACGACGGTAGTAATATTACTAGCAGTGGGACTAGCAGTAGCGGTCATAGAAAAGTGGTGGTAGAAGTGATTGTACTTGCATTTATGGTCTGTGTTGGAACTGAGAGTGCTCATAAATTAATGTAATATTCATTTATGCCAAGCCATAGATTTGCAGATCATGATGTTCTTCCTCTCTCTTTCTCCTTTGGACACTAGCGCTTCTTATCAAATTCTTTGAGGGTGTTATGGAAATTCAGTCACATAGTGGTTAAAGCTTGAAAGACATTACATAAGAATCATATGTCAGATGTCTAGCACCACTACTGTTGTTTTAATGGTTGGGTTGCAGATGCTTGGTCAGTTTTTCATTTCCTCTGCTGAGTCTCTGACTTAACTTTTGCCCTATTGCCCTGCTCTACTTTAACTGCCTTGCTGTCTAGAAAAACCATAGGAAATTGACATAAAGATAAAGAGTATATGTTGGTTTTTAAAGATTATTCTTTTAATTTAGTGCCATGAAAGATTGATATCAAGGCATAAACTTGGGTGTAGATATATAAATATAGAGATATGTAGCCTCTTAGGATACTTTTTTTTTTCACACTCTTGTAGATGCAGTCCTTGTGTACCAATAAATTGATTTAATATTCAGAAACTTGTGCTGTTTCATTTAGTGTTGTCATTTCATCAGTCGAGGGGGAAAGAGAGTGAAAAATGTGGCAGACAATGCAAGGTACTTATGGCTTCTGAGATTTTGTTGATTGTAATTTTAGTATTGTAATTTATCTTGTGTGTCATATAATTGATCTCTTCACCAGTAAATTCCTCCGGCCATTTCCCTTATTAGTCATCTCAGATTAGTTTCTTCTTCTAGGTTTTTTTTTTTTTTGGGAAAAAAGAGAGGAGAGAGGATGGATCATAAGTCGTCAAGTCAAAATTACTTAACACTCACATGAACCTAGCAGGAAACAGTGGAATCTAGTTAGGTTTCTAGTCAAGTCGAAAAAGTTTTGTTAGTATTAAATTAGAAGACAAGACAAAAAGGTCTTCATCCAAGATCTTGACATAATTGATGCTAAATCACTCTATGCTAGCAGGTGACTAAATACAAAATAAGATTGGAAACCATGAATGGAGATTCGAGGAGGTTTTGTCTGATTTTTTTTAAAATTTTTTATTTTTTTGGTGTAGATATTAAATATAAATAAAAAATATTGTTTAAATATATTTTTAAGTTAGCTATAAATTAATATTGGGTCCTCTAAAAATTATAATTTGTGTTATTTGTATGCTTATTATTATGTAAATAGAAAATTACAAGACTAATTTTATTTAATCAAGAAAGATATAAGCTTTTTTTATATATATAACAATCGAAGTTTTATTGATTGTTGGGAAAACCATTAAGTTCATGGGATCTTGAGGTAGAATATTATACCATCAAATAGAATCAACGAGATAAACTTCACTAATTGTGCTATGAAGCTGACATGAATAAAAATATTCTCTGAAACTAACATAATTAACTTTAGTTGTTTGTTCAATCTATGATACCGGCAAGCCCTCTGAATAAATCACCCTTATTGTAAGTAAAATTCATGTCCAATGTCTTCAACCAAAAAGATAATTTTGAAGTATAAAATGAAATATTGTATTCTAGTTAAGAACATTATCCTAAAAAAAATCTTCTTGTTTTATTCCAGCCAAACACCCCGTAAGATTCCATATGATAGCATTGTCGAGGCTTTGCTTTGAAACTCCCCTTAACACTGAATTCCCAAACGACCTACTCCACTATTTGAGGCATACACCAGTTAAAGCCTAGCTATTTAATGCCTCCATGAAAGATGGTGGTGAAGAAATAAGTGTATTGCGCGTTGAATATTCTCTAACATTGCAAAAAAGACACAAAGCTTGACTCGAATTTATTGAATTCATTTTCCAAAGAAAACCCATTGTGCATAATCTATCTTGTAGAAGCAACCAAAAAAACATCTTAATCCTAGGAGGAGCGATATTTATCCATAGCAGTGGAGTGAAAGAAAAAGTACCCAGAAATTCAATGTTATTAATAGTCGTGCTGCAAGATTTAACTGTATATCCTCCTTGTTTATGTAGCTTCCATTGTTTTAAGTTTGCCCTATTTGTATCCAATCTGATCCCATCTATCAAAGTGTAGAGTCGTTGCAGCTCGGATTGTTCTGGAGAGTTTAGGCTACGGCTCCAGTTGAGTTAATTTCCACATCATCCCCTGTTATTATGCTCCCCCATTATTGCTAAATATTCTGATTGAATTGTTGAGATTGTATAGAGAAATGGAAAGCACTCTCTCAAAATACCACATGGCAACCATCTATCTGTCAAAAAACATGAATTGTGTTGATAATTGAACTAATAGCAGTCCATGTTGGTGATATAGGGTTCTTAAACAGTGGAAGGCCATTAATGCAAGGAGGCCAGTACATTTTAGTGATGAGATTCTGCCAACCTCCTTTACTATTATCTAGTCTCCAAAGCCACTTAAAAAAGCATTGCCTTGTTTTTTCCTTGCAAAGAGCTGCCTATACCCAATCCATCTTTCTTTCTTTCTTCCCTTGAAAAGCACTAGCCAAGCTACCTTGCAGATATTTCTTTCGATAGATACACCAACCCACAAAAATCTTCGTTGTATTGAGGTGATCAACCGAGCTACACCCTTGGGCATGAGAAAGATAGATATGTAACACAATGGAAGAGATGAAAGGACACTTTTGAAGAAGACAGACGCTTCCTCCCATGCTTAGCAGCCATTTTGTTATGTAATTAGAGGATATATTTGTTTCACTAATCATTTGGGTTTATTATGTGATTAGCTGTGATATGATCTTTGTTTTGACCCTATGTATAGTAAATAATAAATCATGGATCAAAGTATTTCCTTTTTGTTCTTTCCATGCATATCTTAGATTTTCTCCAAATTTAAAGTATTTTATTTGCTTGACAATTACAATTGTGTATGTATAAAGGCACACACGCTGCATTAACAAAGTGTAGGAAGTTTGCATGAAACATCAGATCGGTAGAGGGGCTAGAAAATTTTATTCGGACGCTCATCCAATGTAACTTGATTTTTTTATGCGAATGTGCTACAAACCATTCTTTAATTGATTGAAGTTCTATACTTTTATGGCATTGTTATTGTGATTCAACCAAATTCAGCAGCAGTTTTGGCAGCTTTAACGCGTTTCTATAGAAAATTTACGAGTAAAAAGTAACCTGCGCTAAACACAACTAAGTATTGGCCCTCCACTTCCCATAATAGTACACAAGCCTCTCTCCAGGCCGCAAGAGGAGGTAGAGCCACACTGTCTCAATGCTATCATATCATCATTATCCAAATATATAGATCATTGACCTACGTGGGATTTTATGCTTTGATGTTCAAAAACAGAGGAAAGTATCTTTCTGCATGACTGATAATCTAGTCAAATTACCAAACATTACTCGGTTCAATGCTGAAATCATCACCCTAAAATAGTGATGGCTCGCTTTAGCACTAGCTAGAATTCTGCAAATGGGTAAAATCTTTATTTTGCCCCCAAAGTTTCAACAACATTCCACTTTCATCCCCCAGCTTTAACTTCTAATATATACAACGTTTTGATTGATAACTGACTTGCAGTCGGAGGAGTGTTAATTCTCTCCAACATTTTCTATTAATTTATATTTCACATAGTTTTTTCTGTGACCTCAAATTTCTTTTTTGTTCTTCCTTGGTTATTTTTATATCTTTCTAAAAAATAAAACTAGTCTCGTTTGGAATTTATGACTATCCTTTCAGTATCTGGAACTTGAATGAGCATGTGCAATTCTACAAATACACTCACAAATCCAGCGACGATTAAGATTTTGAAAACGCAGTTCTGCTGTTAATTTCCTTCAGCTATTTTTGAAACTCCAAGGATAATATTCAAAAAATCTAAATCATAGACAGAGTTTATAGAACAAGGATTTTATTAGGACAATGATAATATTCAACATACATCCTAGTTTTGTATGAGTTTTATTAAGAAAAAAAAACTTTGGTTATGAAAAAATTATAATTTATATTTTTTTAAAAACTTTTTTTAAAACTACAATTATAAAGTTATCATAATGTGATTGATTCTCCTATTTTGTTCTTGGCAGAATAAATAATCAATTGAATGATGTTTTTTTTTTCTAAACAAACATCAATTGAATGATGATAGATCCCTCTATTTTTATTTTTGGTAAAATGAATAATCAATTGAATGATGTTTTTTTTCTAGAAAAACAAACTCACATGGAATTTATTTAGGTGTTAATTTGGCCATGTGCTTAAATTGGATTTTTGAAGAAAAAAATTGTTTCAGATTAATTTTTTATGATTTTATATTATTTTAAGACGCTAATATCAAAAATAAATTTTAAAAATTAAAAATATTATTTTAATACATTTCCAATCTAAATATATTTTTAAAAATAAACTTTCCCATCACTCCAAACGTGATACAGTCAACACGATGTTAAATAAATAAAAAAATTCTCAAAATCAGAGCTGTCATGGAGGCACTGAATTAATTAGGGTACTGTTCAGCATCAAATCGTCCCTTTCCTTTAGAATAAGCACAGACAGGCTGTGTGTTGTTGAGTGTTTATGAGCCAGAGATACAGATAAGACGAGTATAATTGATCAGGCCCTTGTTCCGTGGTTTTAAAACACTGGGAAAGAGTGTCTAGTCAGGGCAACGGTTGACAAAATCCATGGACGTGGTTCTTAGGCAGCATTATTGGCGCCTGATGACGGAACAATTAGCAGAGCTGCTAACGCCTGCCTTCGCAGATTGTCTAAACAAACAAGCATTAATCACACGTTTTCTGTTGCTACACTGTTTTCTTTATTTATTTTTTTCTTTTAATATACAAGTATATTAATTTTAATTCGTTGATCCCGTGACCGGGTTTTGTGTCAATTGGCGAAAATATCCTTCAGAGGCTTTTCATTTCATGTATCTATCTCTCTATTCACAGGCTAATTTGCAAGAGTCTTTGACTAACAATCAAGCACCAGATTAATTAGAATCCTATCATCTCCTTAGAAACAAATAACACGTAAGCTTTTAAGCGTGTTTGGTAGTGTAGTTACGGGTGCTTTTCAAATAACTTTTCGTGCCAAAATGCATGCCAATGATGTTTTTTCATTTTTTAAAAATTATTTTTGACATCAGCACATTAAAACGATCCAAAACATACAAACCATATTAAATTTTAATAAAAAAAATTTCAAAATTTTTGGGAACACCGCCGCAGCCGCGTTCCCAAACGAGTCCTTTATGTAAGGTATAAACCGTGCTAACAAGAAGAATTCAATGTTAAGAAGAAAAAATAATTAAAATCTAAAATTAACTAAAAAAATTTAAAATAACAAAAATAATATTTTTTTAGCTTAGTTCGAATGCTTTTCCGGCCTCAATTGGTTCCTACAAGTTGCTCCTCTTCTAGAACTAATCTCACACCCTTCAATCTACAAGTTAAATTAAGGATGTGAGGATATTATGCAGGTGAAAATACAAAGCATAGTAACAAGCACAT
>Ga0325405_1000076_pt1 | contig 86818 bp, 46 predicted proteins | sample PopdelMetagenome_21_FD_205663 | JGI IMG/M metagenome (GOLD analysis project Ga0325405, IMG submission 205663) | Populus deltoides microbial communities from Bellville, Georgia, United States - Xylem-Control-R2 | ecosystem: Host-associated > Plants > Phyllosphere > Stem > Wood/Secondary xylem...
ATATTAAAATATGAAATAGAAGTGTATCATCTATCAATGTATGTATAAGGCCAAGACTACACTTTTTCTATGAGTTCCGGGGTGCTCCGATTATTATTATTATTATTATTATTATTATTATTTTGCTAGACTTCCAATGATTAATTAATTTATCATGTTAATCAAATACATTATGAAATAAAATCCGGATGGCAATGACAAAATCAATAATCAAGCCATTTCCATAAAAACCAGCATCACAAAGTAAAGAGAATTATCGAAATCAATTTTTTACCATAATTAAATTTAATTATAATATTAAATTTAAATTTAATTAATAAATAAATTGAATTTAAAAATTACAAAAAAATAAAATTTAATTCATTTTATTTTTATATTACTATCATTACTATCATTTTATTTTTTTAAGTTTTTTTAAAAAATAGATAAGTATTTTTTTAAAAAATAATTTTATTTTAAATTATAAATAAAAAAATTGAACTCTAATTTATTTTTATAATTTTTTAAGATAAAATTCATTTATTTTAAAATTCAGTTCTTAACCATCAACATATCTTATTTTATTAAAACATTTTAATTGAATCCAATTAGAAAAAGTCACACACATGCTGTTAACCAGCTTATGATTCCATATCTCAATACAAAAATCCAACCAGCAGGCTGTTCCAATCTCATCTCTACCCTTTGCCCATCTCTAACTTCTATTGCCCCACTCACGATAAAATCAGAAGCCCAGGGAGACCACTCTGCTCCATCTCTACAACAATGGCCTTTTCACTCTGCTCTACAAAGACCCTCCTCTTTCTCTTGCTCATCTCAGCCATTCCTATTGCCTTTATTATCTCCATGGAGCTCGCCAAGCCGCCAACCCACGTGTACCAATACCACAGCCCAGGATTCTTCCGCGAGTGCGCCAAGTGGGATGATCTAAACCGTCGATTCCTCGTCTCCTTCATGGAAGGTGGCATCGGCGAGATCGCCGTCCCCGAAGATCATGGATCGTCATTGGAAGAGGCTGTTTTAAAGGAAGTCACGGTGGTTAAAGACCCTGACTTGACCGGGAACTCTTCTCTTGGTATCGTGGTTGACCGGCCGAGGAATCGCCTTCTGGTGGCGATTAGTGATGTATTAGGGAACAACTACAACGCCCTCGCTGCTTATGATTTGTCCACGTGGGATCGTTTGTTTCTTACCAAACTTGGTGGCTCAGGCACGTTATTATCCTTATTCTTCTGCTCTTTTGGTTCCTTTCCTTTTGTTTTTTTTGGCTAATCACTGTTCCTGTCCGAGTTGAATTCGATACAATTTTAAATTTTTTATTAATGCCATAGACGACACGCAGTCCACTTTCTTGAGGGATGTTAGGGCAATTTCGTAATTAAAGAGAAAATATAATAAGGTTGCTTCTTTCAAGAAGGCTCAGGCGTGTTTGGTTAAGGTGTATTCTTTATAAAAATCAAAATTATTATTTTAATGTTTTAGATTGTTTTAACCGGTGTAAATTTTAAAAAATAAAAAATGTTATTTTAATATATTTAAAATAAAAATATTGTAAAAAGCAATGATATCCGACTTTAATTTAGAAGGAAAAACGGATGATATTGTATAAAATAAGACATGTATTACCCCATCTTTGACGAAACTTGTCGAATTATATTGATTAAGGAGAGTCACTGAAAGGAAGTCTTGGTCATGCATGGAATATTTGTTCATGGTAGGTTTGTTTCTAGAAGCAGAGAAAAAGGACTCTAGCAAGTTGCGACTCTGAATTGAGGGTAGTTTTTCATGACTCTACCTGCTAATAAATTATGGTGGTTGAACCACGACGCGACACATTCTCCGAAGACAATTTTACCCCTCTGGCAAGACACAACAAATTCCACTAGGGTGGTTGGCCCTCCCAGTGATTGTACCATGCGGCTGGGTGTCCATTATTCAATTAAAAATATTAAATGATCTGGGGGACAAGGTAGGTACTAGCTAGTGGCTGTGAGGGGCATGCCACCCCTAAAGTCTTAGAAAGATTCCAGCTTGTTCATTAGATTTTTTATTTTTTCTTGGTGGTTAAGCATTTGGCGTTCCCAAAAATTTCATATTTCCTCTTCCATCTTTGATTCTTCTAAGGGTTGTTTGTGAGTGAGTGTGGTTGAGATTATCTTAAAACTAGAAAAAAATTAAATATTTTTAAAAACATCATAATGCCAAACAAAACTTAAATTTACAGGGAGGTTTCTTTCATATCGAAACTAATCCGTCTAAATTCAACTCATTTTGAAATCATCCTACTAGTTTCTTTTTTTTTTACACCCCCCTTATGAAATTCTAGTTCCTTCCTCATCTATAGTGAGTTAATAGAATGTGTATCCTCCCAATGGTCAAACGCACCTTATGACATTTGCCATCTAGGTTTCTTACTAATTGATAAAAAAATGATGACCTGAAGCATGCTTTATGATTTTTAGTTGATTCTGCCTAATTCGTTGCATTCAATCTTGTAGATAATGAGAAATCCTTTGCCGATGACGTAGCAGTTGATGCAGAAGGTAATGCCTATGTTACTGATGCCAAATCCAATAAGATTTGGAAGGTTGGGGCGGATGGGAAGTTCGTATCCTCTATCAGAAATCCACTCTTCATTGCGAAAGTGTGGTACAAGAACCTGGTTGGGCTCAATGGGATTGTTTACCACCCAGATGGGTTCTTGATTGTCATCCATACCTTTAGTGGCATGTTATATAAGATTGACATAGCCAAGGAAGATCATGAAGTCAAGTTAATTAAAGTAGCCGGAGGTTCACTTGCATTTGGAGATGGTCTAGAACTCTTGTCTCCAACTAAACTTGTAGTTGCCGGAAATCCTTCCGGGAGACTGGTTGAGAGCTCCGATAGGTGGGAGACGGCGTCTGTTGTGGCAAAGTTTAAGGGGCCTGCGCATAGGTTGGCAACAGCAGCAACTGTTAAGGATGGGAGGGTTTATCTTAACCACATGCTTGGTATGGGATACCCTAAAAAGAAGCATGCTCTTGTCGAGGCTGTTTTTTCTATTTGAGAGGAGGGCAATTTGAGTTGTTGGTTATATGATCCGATTGAAGTTTCATGTAGCAAAACTGGCTCCTTGCTGGTTTTGGATCTGTAATATTGTATCGCTACAGACTACGGAACATTTCAGTTCACTAGTGAAGCATTCTGTTCTCCAAGCCTGGCCTCAACTTCCCCGGGAGAATCCTCGGGGCAGATCAGGATTGTGTATTGAAAATATTATTTTTTCTCGTGTTATTTTAATTACTTGTTGGCCAAGGAGGACTAGGTTTTAAAAGTGATATAACACTATGATTTTAATACATGGTGGTAGAGTTTACAATAGAATGTTTGGTGAGATTGGTCCCTCGAATTAAACAGATCAGGATTTAGAAGAAAAAAACATAGTACCTAACACGAGCATTACCTTTTCTTTTCTTTCTGAAAAGTTATATGTTAGTTTATCTGCCACGCGCGCGCACAAAAAAAGAAAAGAAAAAAAAAAGGGTTCGATACGCTCGATGATCGAGCCATTAAAGCACCTGAAACACTTTGAATTTACCAATCAGGATTATTTTTTTTCATGTTCGTCTAATTTCTAAACCTTTTGGATTAAAAAAAATAAAAGTAAGAACGAGCAAATTCACAGTTGATACTTAATAGCAAATCTCTGCACACCATACCATAATTTGGAGGAGTTTTTTTCCCTCCTCTTTAATAGCCAGTGCAAGACGGTGTTTGAGAGTCAAGTAGTAATTGTTTTTTAAAATAGTTTTTTTATTTAAAAATATATAAAAATAATATTAAAGAGGATTTGATTAGAGGAAAGAGGCTAGTTTTTGTGGGCGATTCAATTAAGAGGAATCGATGCTGTGTATGTTAATGGGAGCCGTTAAAGATCCGAATAAGGTTTACGAGACCCATGGAAGGAAAATCACCACGGGGAAAGGGAATTAAAGCTTCAAGTTCGTGGCAAGATCTGATTTTGCAATACTAACAAGTTACTTTGTGTCTCCCCCTGTTGGATTTGTAGCTGTTTTCTGAGTTTGGTTTTGCAGGACTATAAATGTATAGTTAAATACTTATAAATCTAAATTCAACGGACTTAAAAATTATGAGAATTATGCTTTCTTGGATTCAACCGAGAAAAGGACCTCTTTTTTTGGCAAGACCATGAGGATGAGTATCCTATAAAAATAAACAAAAAAGATAATTGTGTATTTTAATTATCAGAAAAGAGAAAAAAAAAATCAATCACTAGTAGCAATCCAACCATTATAAGCCTACATGTGTCACATCATATAAAAAAAAACATGACTGTGCATCCAAGGAGACGACAGATGACCAGATTTGACCATCAAGCTACGTCACATGCATCATTTGCATGGCGAGGACATCACGCATCAACTAGTGGTGTGAAACACGCGCCAACATTTTTTTAATTAAAAAATAAAACATGAAAATACCAAAACACTCCATGATCCTTTTAATCATACAAAATACCCATGTAAAAATATTAAAATATCCCTAAAGGCAAAGTTTTTTTTTTAATCTCTTCTACGACTAAAAATGTTATTTTATTGTATATAAAAATTGAAAAAACCTGAAATACCCTTGTCCAACAGACCATCTTTTTTTTTTTTTTTTTTTTATCTTGGAGGCGAAAAAGTATTTTTACTATTACGAATATTGTAAAAAGCTAAGAAAATCCTTCATCAACAATTTTAAATTTTGTTAATTATAAAGGTAAAATAATATTTTTATTATATTAAAAAATTTAAAAAAACACATACACTCCCAAACAATCTCTTAATGATTATTGAGCTAGAGAAGAATACCAAAATACTTCTAAACCAAAGACTTAAATTTAAGTCACTAAGAAAAAAAAGATAATTTTACTGTAGCGATCCCTCACGATGCTTTTGTTAATATCTTTGCTTCTTTGTGTCTATACTGTGTCGTTCGTAACATCTGCTGACCTTGAAACAGGATCAACTATTACCAGGAAGGTAACCAAGTTCATCCCCAGCTTGATGTGTCTATAGCTTTCAGAAGAGCTCCGATGAGTTGGGCATCGTGGGTTGATAGACACATTAATCCGAGAAAGACTGAAAGTTTTCTTTCCAAGTTCGGCGCCTTCACATTTCAGGTTTGTTTAGTGCTGTCATGATCAATGCTTTAAACTCCACGTATCAAATTGTTGAGTAACTCCACGTATCACATTTCAAGTATGGGCTATCGTGAAAAGAATTGCGTTGCAGAAGAGATTATCGAGCACATGAAAACTCCAGCAACTTTCTTAAATATAACCATTTTCTCTGGATTTAGGATAGGCGGTCATCCATCCATATATGCTGGTAAGCGCTCAAGCATTCAAGATTGCAGCCACTGGTGTCTTCCTGGCGTTCCAGATACGTGGAATGAGTTTTTGTATTTTCACCTGCTATCTAAAACGAGGGGTTAAATCCTAGCTTGTACATTCTTTTAATTTTTTCTGCATTTAAACTTGTAGGCAGGCTTGTAGCGTCTCAGAAACACAGGGAAATTCTCGTTCTCTTTCTTTTGCGAAGGAGGCTGAGGTGTTCGCTTGAGATTCATTTTAATGGAAACTGAAAGAAATTCACCATTCTGGAATCACCAAGCCTCTCACACACACGCCTGTGCGCACCGCGCACAAACAATGCACATAGATGCTTCGAAGCTGAAGGTTGAAGTCAAAACAATTGCTAAACCATCTCAAAAGAAAGAAACAAAGAAAGCAGGAAAAGAGTAAAGTCTTCTTAACATGGCAATTATAAATAGAAAACAGCATATTTCATCCTATATTGTTGCCTTCTACAGGAAACTGAAGAGATCAGTTTCAATCTCAATATCTATAATAATGTTTGACCTTTGCTAGCCTGTCTTATTGAAAAAGTCAAATTCACAGGAAGCACGCGCGTGCATATGTACAAGTAAATGCCAGGCATAGCTCAGTATACGCTTATGTTCATTATGACAAGTGACTGGTAAAATACACCCTACAATTACAGAAACATGCTCCATAACATCAAGCCATGCCAATAATCAATCAGTGAGATTGGTGTTTCTTTGCTCTACCTTGGGAAACTGCGGAATCATCTCTTTTGGAACCTTCGGGTTTTCGAGCCCATGCAGGTGTCTGGTCTGGCCCATAACGATAATCATAGAATAGCTCCTCGCTGGCTTCTATACGCTCGTTTGCAAAGATGCCTACTCGATGGTCTCCTACTACCAGCATTACCTAAATAATTCAACATATTAGCTCAGTCAATGTCTAGGAAAGAAAAACTAACATGTCGAAACTTGAATACCTTTGCATAGCAATTAGGATTTGATGAATGGTTCGCAAATTTCAGCTTATCCCCCTTCCGGTAAGCATCAAGGACAAACTGATAAAAATAAAAATAGCAAGCCACATTAATCCACGAGGATGGCCACGAAAACAGATTCAGAAAATCACATTGAAAATAGATCCTGCAATATATATATATATATATTGATGCTGCAAATTGCATTGAACTTCCAAAACTCTAAACCAATTTAGTCCTCCATGTTAGATATCATCACTCCAATGCTCAGTTGTCAAAGAGCAGTCATTTTGAACATGAGGTGAATTTGATCTCAAAGGATGACATTATTATTATGTTCTTACACATGGAATTATCTATTTTGTAATAATTAACTATCACTTGCCTGATCATTCAAGTCAAAAAGGAATGATGAATTGGCACGGTCGTAAATCTTCCCACGCTTATCTGCTTCTCGATGAGAGATCAATTCACCAGTATATTCTCCAAGATAATCATTTTTGTTGACGGGTTTCTGAAATCACATCATCAAATTCATTGCACAGAACTAGTACACAGGTAATGAAGAACATGGAAACAGATGCAGGCAGTAATACCTTTAAAAAGGCTCCCCATCCAGCAACATCAGATTTTGCCAAGAGGATCTGAAGAATGAAACATAAAGAATGGGAAAACAGAAAATTTCTTTCAGAACATATCTATAATATTAGTACAAATAACAGTAAGTTTTTCGGAATGACTCACCCTCTGCTGCTGCCTTAGAAGAAGCCTCATGTTTCCACATTGGCCATCTCCTCGTTTCGGAGGCTCTCCTAATGAACCATCTCCACAGCTGCATAAAAACAAAACAAATTTGAAAAAATAAACAAAAATTAAAGGAAGTGGCAGTTAATGGGATGAAAAGTCAGCAATCATAGTCATCGATAGATGCCCAGGATTAATTAACTCAAATCCGAGATCAAATTGTAAAGGCTACCAGATCATGGATCAAATAGTTCAATTAATCAGATCCATGACACTGAATAAGAGTGCATACTAACTCAGGACAGAAAGGTTTCCATGACTGACATAATTAGTCAAACAACTAACGCTTTACTTTCTTTTTTTGATATGTAAAATCCCTCAACCGTCACTAGTATTCTACAAGTCACCAGATAGCTCCAAAACTGGAGACTTTGAAATAAAGACCTGGACTGATGCATTGTTCAAATGTTTGTTTGCTTGGCTCCAGTTCAGGATACAAAACACTACTTAAGCCCAAGAACTCAAAATTCTTACGACTTGATAAAATGAGATTAATTTCCGAGACCACTAATCTTCAGTTGTGAACCATCTTTTTCAGCGCTAATCTTTTAACCGATGACCTACCCAACCCCTGCCCAACCATCTAATCACTTGAGACAGCCTATGGGCCTAATATCCAGTCATCTTAGGGTGACAGTCTTTGAAAGGCTTCAAATAGTTTCATACCAGCTGTTTAGACCACCATGTAAATGTTCCTATAGTTTGGAAGGCATGTACTGGTCAGGCCTAAAAAAAGGGCATCTCATCAAACTTTGTTCTGGAGGCAACATGGACTTCAATCTGCCACTCCTGATGGACACTAAGGTCTTATAGTATGGTGTGCGTGCAGCATAAACTATCATTCTCAAAAATTTTGAGGATACAGAGATTGCGTTAATGCCAAAAGGTAATGTGTAGGCATGAGAAACTTGACAATTTGATGACATAATGTTTAACAGAAGCACACTCATATAAGAACAGAAAAGCAATATAGGTATGGATATTCCCATATGAAACAATGCTTATCAAGTATGATCATATAAAATTCTTTACCTAACCCAACAATTCCTACAAATATCTGGGTCACATTCGCGTCCAGCAGCAAAACATGGGCATTGTCGACTTCTGCATTGGCTCTTTGCACAGTGGCATCCTCTGAAGCGATTTTTGCAACTTTTCGAGCACCTGAAGAATTTAAAGTAGACTGGTAATAAACGCTGTCCTGATTCAAATACTACTCATAAAGATGCTGTATAGTACAAGTGCACAAGAAACTATTCTACATGATATACATGTTGCATGAACGTCTGTAGTAAGTAGTAACCTTATGGAAAGATACTTAAAACATACCCGCAATATTTCTCACAGCAAGTTCCATTATGCAGACAAGGGCACTGTTTTCCACACATTGACTGGCATCCACAAGGTGTATACTGCTTACAGGACTGATTTTTGCAATCAGCAATTCTTTTCCAAAATGATGGATGACCAGCAGACTTCCAAGAATATTTAAGTTTCCGTGCTCTTCCCCTCCTACGAAGTAAACGTGATCTTGTTGGCATATCTTGCTCCTACAGGAAACAAAAGGTAAGAAAGAGATAGGTTTATAATGCAGAACCAACTCGTATGGTTGAAAGGTCAGAAACCTACAGGAAAAGAAAATGGATGGTGATAGACCCCTATGGAACTGGAAGGAAAGAAGACAGAGAGAGGAGAATGGAAAGCAGTAAAGTATGACAATATATTTAAAAGAAACTGCTAAATAATATTGGAAGTTAATGTTACTATTCTGACAAATATATGAACATGATTCTCTACCACCCTTCTTTGTCAAGGGAAGCATATCTTTTCCTGAAAAATCGTTGGCAAGACTCCAAGAAAGACAGGAAACTTGAGATAGTTGAGACACACGGTGTCCATTAGAAAAGCAAACTTGAGAATACAGTAGTATAATCCTTCCTGAAATATCATAAATAATAATGCATACTGCATAATCTATATCAATCTTCCCACTGTCTTCTAGGAATGATCTTGGTGCAACAGATCTATGAGGCATCATAGCTCCACTTTCACGCATGTAACTGGACACCTCTATACAAGTCTTTAAGCCTGAAAGTAAGTTCCTTGCAATAAGACAACTGCAAAGCACAAATCATACTTTGAGTGCAACATGAAACATAAACACATAAAAGTTTTGCTCTGTACAAAAGAAAAGTGAAGTTATATTGAATTTTTCAATTCCAGTAAGTTAATTAGAAGAGGGATGAAAATTGCTGCTCTTTTGGAACTAATATAATCATATTATATAACACTTGGTTAATAACGTGAATTTATAGGGTACATCCAGATTCCTAATAACAGAACATGGATTGCTCTTTCCTATTAAACAATTTTCAGTCATTTGACACCTACCAACGAGAAAGGTATCTCAAGACACATATTATTGTTACCTGCATGCATGCATGAAATGTTATTTATATAGGCAACCCCATACCTGTTTTTCCCGAATATCTCCACTCCCTTCAGATAAAGTTCTTTTTCAATAGGCTTCCACTCAGACTTTTTTAAAACCCCTTCCACTTGTCTTTCTACTGAGGATGACCGTTTTGGTTCGAGCACTTCAAAGACATCCTTTGATCCATCCCCAATGTTCTCCTCAGTGCCAGAAGAAGCAATTTCAAAGGAAACATTGGTAGTCTTTTTTGTGGTCATCTGAAATTCAATTTGATCAGTTGCTTTTTTAGCAGTTGATCCGCAATCAGGACTTGATGTATCTTCAGCAGCGACATCCAAATGCAATAATCTTTTCTGTTTCTTACTAAAATCCTGCGTATCTTCAGGAAACTTTGACGAGTCATCTGATGCTATATCTGTACATTGTGACACTTTGCGCTTTCGCATGTATTCTTGGTTATGTATCACCATAGCAGAAATATCCAAATTCAGAGCTCCAGAAGCAGGTTCCAAGTTACCAACTGCTTCTGAAATAACATTTATTTCTTTCTCTGAAATATGTCTTTCATCTATCATGAGGTCTACACTGCTTGGCTCTTCAGCATCTGAGGCTGCTGCAGTCTTTTTTTCCTCTGCTGAAGTTGCAGTTTCTGTCCTATGCAGGGGACTATTAACAGAACCTTCAGGCAAGTCTTTGAGAACTCTTAGCTGAAAGGCATTTATATTAATTTCAGACTCTAAATTTTCCAAGCAGAAAGCAAGAACTCCAGATGAAAATTATAACAGAATATGCAGCAGAAAAGATATATTAGAAGTCATTGGTAACCACATGATCAGCCAAGACCTGGGGAGTGAATGAAATTTTCAATGACAGTAGTAAATAAGAGAGTGTGCATACAGACACAATAGCACAAATAATCTATACAGAATAATAAGTACTTAAAACAGAATATGGTACAACTTTCCTGCAGGAGCAGCACAGACACAACAAACAAGTTAATTTGGAATAAAAGAGTAACTTTGAGTGGCTTGTTTACATGAGCAGTACAGACAGCACAATTAGTTACCAGCTCCATATATGTAAATAGCAGTCACATATTTCAGTAATCATGAAAGAAGATTAAAAGAAAAGGCAAAGGAGAGCATAGAATCATATACCACAGAAAGTTGACCTCTCCTATTCCTATTCCTATTCCCTCTTATCTGCAGTTATAATAATTTTTGGCACGTATAAGACTTCATCTGGCCTACTGTTTTTAATTTAAAGCTCCAATCAGTTAAACACAGATCTTCTTGACCAGAAAAGCATCACACTACTTTTGCAGAAAGTTTAAAATGTTGAAGAGATTTTTCACCCAAAAAGCTCAGATAAAAAAAAAACACCTGAAGGCTACATTGATCACTGCAAGGTTTCGTGTCATCTTCATATTCAGACCAGCATGACTGCTTTTCACTCTGCCAAGCAAAGCCTCGTATTAGATATAAAAGAGTACACACACACACACACACACACACATATATAATGGAGGTTTCTACTCACAGGATTGATCAAAGTTTGGGAACAGCCATGGAGGCGGCAGTCAAATAGCTGTTCAATAGATGCAAGATGAAAAACATCAAGGTTGATGTAATTCAAGAATCATTTTAGTAAAATTCACCTCATGATTAAGGCCAGAAATGAGTACCAAGCAACGGCGACAGAATAGGTTATCAAAAGAATCTAAAGCAGCACTAAGGCTCTTTTCCAGAGATATGCCCCTCTCAGATACTGAATCAATAGAATCTTTGACATTTTGGTCATTGCTATATTTTTCGGCGAGCATCCTACAACGCTCCTATAATATCAAACTCAGTAAGCCACAGGAAACCATTCTCAATAACCTCAAAGTAATAGAAGCAAGGAATGCTGGAAGCAGTTCAAAACACAAAGTTGTTGATATAAATTCTTTAATACTACCTGGATTTCTGAAGTGCCAACTCCAATAAACTGGCTAACAATATTCAGCACCTCCTCAGCTAGTCCAAGTTCCTGAAAGACCATCCTGCCAAATTCGACAGACACATTGTGAAGTACTTCGACTGGTGGTAAGTAATTGTTAATTGATTACAATTGGTGGTGTCATCAAGATCAGACAGATAGCATATTTTATGTATTTCTTCCTCTGGTTTAAGCACTAAAAGCAACAAGTTTGATGATACAGGCATTCTAGAATATGAAGAACTACTATTACCACAGCCTAGAAGACTAAGAGCGACAATAAGAATCAAATGATTCTAGAATATGATTCTTAGCCATCAAGATCAGACAGATAGCATATTTTATGGCTTTCAAACTGATCCTCCTTAATTTTAATTTGGAAGACTAAGAACGACAATAAGAATCAAATCTAAGAGTCTTATGGCTTTCAAACTGATCTGCCTTATTTTTTATTTGGGTCTTAATTTTTGTTCTTGACATATTCTCTTGTGTGAAAGTTAATTTGATTTTGTTCAACAGCATAGGTTGCTAGTTGGAAAGAGAGCAGCACAGTTCATTATTAAGAATGTAATCATGCTATCCTGAATTTTAAATGGCAGATATTGCATTCAAAATATATGTACCAAAATCAAATCATTCTGATTACCACAAAAAGCGATCTTCGCCCTCAGAAAATTCATGTTTCTCTTCCTCTGGTTCTATGTCTTCTTCGCTGTCACTACAAATCAGAGCTTCACTGCCATGTCGATCATAGTATATGCGTCTCCTGCCAACCACTGACTGGTCTTCAGCCATCCTCTGATTCCTGTGCTGCATAAATGCATACTTGAGATATAACAGAAAAAATAAAATCTGCATATGTACAACTAAATGAGAGAGCCAACATAAACATTAAATGCTTTACATTATTTTCCCTAACACATTGCAGGTTAAATTTCTCCAAGTTAAAAAGAGAGAGGAATCGACACCAAACAAGAACACTCGACAGGTAAATTCAACTGACATATTGTTTGTTTGCTTATTTATTCATCACTGGGTAAAATATGTTAAAATTGAGCATGTACTATCTGACATACTTGTCCAAAAATATCCAGGTAGTATACGGAGGTATCTTCTCTACAAACGGAAGCTTGGTACTTGTTGAGACTGCTACTTCATGACCATTGATAAGATCTCTATCACCCGATCCTTGAGCGAATCCACCATACTTACAAAGAGGAGCTCCGATCCTCAAAGAAATCATTTTAGAAACTCCATTCTGCCCCACAAACGTTCTTGAAGTTGCTAATCTTAGCTGAGAAACATCAGCTACAAGTTTCCTTCTGTTTCTCTCAACTTTATCCTGTACAAAAATCAAACATGAATTGCTTTGCAGTATATGATTATCGACCTAGTCATACACTCTTGAATATGATAAAACTTCACCAACTTACCTTTATCGAAACAACCCTTTCCGCTTGAATTTGTTTTTTAAGCTGATTCATCTTGTATGTCAGGTTTCCAATACCGTTATTTGACGGTTCTCCATCTGATTTCTGCCCATACATATCAGCAATTTGTAAAAATAATAATCAAGAACGAAAAAAAGTAGTAATTGAATATATAATCAAGGAAGAAAAAATCAGAGCATAAAAGCTAGCAATTCTATAATAGAATCACAACTGTAATTAATGGATTTTGTATATATCATTATCAGCAGCTGGACAGGGCACACATTCAATAGATTAAAAAATATTAGGAGATTATCAGATGCTCCAAAAATAAAAACTGATAAGATTGATAGCTTCAACTAATTTTCATTATTTTTTTCTATGTGAAAGTGTGGATCATCATAATTATGTTAATTCTGGTCAATCAATAAATGACCTTATCACACAAGGATCACGTAAAGGAAACCTGAAAACAGTCTTACAGATATCAGAGAAATGAATATAGTGAGGAAACTGACTCTGAATTTAGAGGCAGAGTCGCTTGATTTTGACACCATCGCTGCTCTGCAACTCTCCACCGAGAAAGTGAGTGGCAGAGAGAGTGGAAAAAGTAAAAAAAAAGGTCACATAAGAGATCGACACGTGTTATGTGGTATGACGTGGCTTAGTTTGTATTAATAATTGAAATCCCCAAGGGCTAAGTTCGTTTGGTGAGGACTAGGAGTACCTTAACGTTTTGATTGTTTAGAACAAAACATTGGTACATTCAAACTTATTTTGCCTAAGTAAGTTTAAGATAACTATTTTTTAATTTTAATTTAGTGTATTTAGGAGAATAAATCCAGTTTAATGTTTAATCCAAAATTTCAAACTGAAAAGGTTAGAATTAATTTAGGAATGTTATAGTAGTTGTTTTTGAAATTTTTTTTTTAAAAGCATTAAAATAATATTTTTAAAAATTTATTTTTAATTTCAGTATATTAAAATTATTTAAAAATACTAAAAAAATTAAATTTTAAAAAAATTAAATTTTAATAAAAATACAGATTAAAACTAACTCTCAAGTCTCAACCTGTACGTTAATCAGGAGACCTATCATTTGGAGTTAATTCCCTACTATTCTGTTTTTCATTTAATAATAATAATAATAATAAAAAGCTAAATTGTATAGGAATCCTTTGAACTATTAATCAAAGCATCATTAATGAACTAAATATTTTATGTCAACAATTCCTGTACATCAGTGAGAATTAGGTTTCCGTTCAAATCATTTTGTCAATTTTTTTTTCATTTTATTTGGAAAAAAATCAAAATTATATGGTAAGGTGTTTTTCTACGAGGTCATGTGATTTTCACACGCCAATTCCTTTACCGTTTGAAATTTTCATTAACATGGATTAAATTAGATCAAATAATTAATACAAGGACTATTAGCATAGATTTTTTTTTTAGATTAACGTGGGTATTCGAGTTAACTTGTGTGTACCTTGACTAATCCCACGAGCCTTGAAGTTAACGCCATGTAAACCTCTAGTAGTATTTAGATTTGTAGGACTTGAACTAGTAATTTTCAAAGAACAAACTTATAGTTTAATCAGTTAATTTACACTCCTTAGAAGATTTTTTAATCAAAAGATCAGCAAGTTTGGTTTGTTCAATTTAACTTATGATAAAAGTTGTTTTTCTCCTTTATGTTTAGCTCCTACTTATTTATATTTTGACTTAAAAGAACAATTAAAAGCATTAAATTGGTGTTTTGGTTAGAGACATTTTGATTCCTTCGTTTGTAGTAAATTTAGCTTTAGACTTAAAAGGAAAATAATTAAAATCATTAAATTGGTTTTGATTAGTGACATTTTAATTCCTTTAATTTTTTTTAAAAAGATGATATAAACTTAGGCTTAGTAATGGGTTCAAATTTGGCCGGTTGAGGTTAGATTGTCGCGATCTCATTATTTGAATTACAGATTTGACATGTTGATTCAGATTAATTATGTTTATATTTTTATTTTATTTTTTAATTGAATACTTTATTAATTGAGATTTTTTTAATTTTTTTTGTGCTATCTTGAACACATGACCCGGATCGCGGGTTTGACATCTAGATCCAGGTTTACTCGGTTCATTTTCTTGGGTACCTTTTTAATTGAATATATTTGTTTTTTAATTTCACCTCCAACAACTCAATCTTCTTTTATTTATTTATTTATTTTACAATTTCATTATTCAATATTATGTTATTTGAGAATTGAACTTCATAATTTTTTTTTCAATTTATATTTTATGGAGTTATCTCGATCTCATGAACTTAGTTTTTTTTTCTCAATTTCAACTTTTAATACTTGATCTGTTGAAAATAAAGCTTTGTAATTTTTTATTTGTTTTTTATAAAGTTAATATATTTACATGACTCAAGTCGTTGGTTTAACAGGTTAGCCCAGGTTGATTTGGATTATTTTTTTAAATATTTTTTTAATTGATTTTTTTATTTCATTCTTTAACATTGAATTGATTGGAGATTGGACTTCATGTTTATTATTTATCTTTTGACCCGGATCACAGGCTTAACAGATTAACCTAGATTTATCCTAGTAGTTTTTTTATCATTAATTTAATATATATCTTTTTTGAATTTCATCAATTAATATTGAATTGATTAGAAATTGCTATTTTTAAATTATTTTAATTTATTTTCTATAAGATTACCATGATTTCATAACCCTGACCACAAATATAACCGGTATATATTTATTTCCAATCACCTAAAACCAACGTCTAATAGAGTAAAGTTTTTATCAAATGATTTTTGTATATCACCTTTGAGTTTTCAAGACATTTTGATACTCTCTGTAAGAAACTACAAATTTAAAATAAATTTAATTTTATGAAGTATAATAAAATAATTTATCTTAAAATATAATTACATTTGTTTTTTTTTTTTTTTTTTGCTAAAAGGAACAAACCTCCTAAGAACTTTTGGACAAGCCAAATTATAGCCCTTGAGCTAAAGGATTGTATTATACGAAAACCTGGGATTCGCAGCTGATCAAGAGTATACTCCCGTTTTGGTTTTCAATCTCTCTGTCAATAACCCCAGAGCAATCTTGCCTGATGTAAGTAATTCTAAACAGACACAACACGTTCCTTACATATGTGGGCAGAGACAAACCTTGTAAATAAATCTTATAATAATTTCCATCTAAGAAATAGAAAACCATTTTATTCAGTTCAATAATACAGTTGAAATATATAACCTTCAATCTATGAGTGCAAGTAGCCACTACAAGCAGTTTCAGAATTTATAATTTACTAGGACCTCCATAGTCTCTCTCTGGAAAACTTCCAAGCTGAAAGGGAATGCAATGGTGTTCCTTCCCACCCAATAATTAGGCAATTACCATTCTTTTCAAGAGTGCATGAATCGCCATAAGGAAATTGGTTTGGAATCAAGCTCGCTTGATATAGGGACGACTCACTAAATCCTACTTCCACCATTCTAAATCTTGAAAAGAATGCCCTCCATACATCTATTTTCACATTTCTAGCAATCCTGTCGGTGCCTTCCATAGCCACCATATTTTCTATCCCGTTAGAGAAGATTGCTTCAGTTATCGTTCGGTGCTCAGTGTTCTGTTCCAGGCAGGTCTCAATACAATCGAAATATGCACCATAAAAGAACAATGCTTCAATGAAACGGTTCGCAAATTTTGGTGAATTGTGATTTGCTTCAACTTCGCCGACGATCATTAATGAAGGATTAAGATTTTTAATCACTTCCATCAAATTTTCCAAGCAAGCTGGCCTTGAGAGCATTGTCCTGAGTATCATGTTAGAGACAACAACCACGGTTTCATCAGCTGTTGTTTCAAATAGTTCCTCGATTTCAGACATGCTAGATACCTGAATTGGTTTGAACGTGAATGGGAGGTTCATGGACTTAGCAAAGGTTTCTAACCTCTTACCAGTCTCCTCTATCTTTTGTATGCCTCTCAAGCCAACAGCAGTTATCTTAAGATGGTCAAGCCGGCGCTGACGATCTGCAGGAGCTTGCATCAAGGCCGTCCATTGAACTCCACTCCTGATTTCGAGGTCAATCAAATGGATCTTTCTTGCTGATCCAACATTTTCATTTATTGCTTGGATCGCTGTGAGTTGCATTACCTGATTAATAGGAACTTTCTGGTGGACGCTAAGGTGAGCTAAATGTGTACTTAAACCATGAAGAGTTACAAATTTTGGTTTTCCCTTCATTTCTGTTGGAGGAAATCTTCCTGTTGCCTTATCAATCCTCATTCGAAGAGCTTCTGCGAAGTGGTACACAACCCTCTGAAGTGGATTGGATATCTCAGATGCAACCCGCTCACCACGGCTTAGCAATCTGCTTGCACGATCAAATTGTCGGTAGCCTGCTTTCTCTGCTGCTGCTAGCAGAAGGTGAGTGAGTTCCACATCCCTTTTTTCTTCCTTGGATAGGCCTGAGAGTGCATAACGAAAAGGGTGCATGAGCATGGAGAAATCATCATATCTTTGATCAGAGAATTGTATGAACATTGATCCAGCTACTCTTATGATCTCCTCAGTTGACAGTTTCTTTCGACTCCCGAAGCAAGTTTCATTGCTAGCACTGCCGGGCTGGTTCGCATTCAACTTCTTGATCCCACTTCCATAATTGTGAAGGAGTTGTAGAGATGACGATATGCAGGTGTATATTGCATCTCTTTACTATGTTCGACAATGTTCTCGATCTTTCTGATGTCCTGCGTTGGTTGCGCTGGTGCTGGGAAACAATAACCAAGTAAGTCATCCAATGCCAAGTAATTTGACTTGGGTGGCGATTGTTGTTGTTGTGGCTGCTGCTGCTGCTGATCTCTAAAGAAATTGAGCTCCTTGTTCTCTGTGTTATCTTGATAAGCACCATATTCAGAACATATAGGATAAACCTGCCCCAAGTCTTCCATGGAAAACATTCGGTCTTGCTTTCCTTTGATCACCAATTCCTCTTTCTCATAATCTTCATTATGACTATAACCGCTCTGTATTCCATTGAAGTCGAATGGATCGAAAGAGAACAAAGCATTCGCCATCTCAGATTAAAAGCTAATCGGCAAATTCACAATATGGTTATCTAATCTAATGAAGCATAAACACGGTGCTGCTAAAATTGCTTGGACTATCTTGGCTCATTCCATAAGTTAATCAATGGGGACTGCTCCGCTAATGCCTTCTCTTTTTTACCTTCGCAGCTGTTTAATGATGCCCGGCAAATTCTTTTTAATATTAAAAAAACTTTCAAGTTTCAGCCGGTGAATACAAGTGAATGGCATTGTAATCAAAACAAAGTGTAAGGGTTTATCAAATCCTTGATTTTTTCGCATTCTAAATTTCTGAAATATTTAGTATTTTTTCTTGTTTAAAATTATTTTTTTATTATTTTAATGTATTAATAATAAAAATAAATTTTAAAAAATAAAAAATATATTATTTTAATATATTTCTAAATAATTTTTTTAAAAAAATAAATAATCATAATCAAAGTACAAAACAATCCCTCACTAACTCATTACTTTTTATCCAGTCCACTATGCAATAACAAAACTCCTAACCAAAATCATATCCGTCCGTCCGCACAGTCTTGAATTCAATAGCTAAAGAAACAGATCAAGCAAAAATAAAAAAATTCAATTGAGAAAGAAGATTATATTTCTTCTGGATTTTGATTTTAATCTGTTAAAAAATACTCTTAATTGAAAGTTTCCATTTATTTCAAAAGAATTTACAGTTGTCAATTTTTTTTTTGTGAAAGACAGGGTGCTGTATCTGTGAAAATGGCTATATTATTTAACGGGTGAATCAAGCTTTGAGTTGGACGTGATTATGTGGTTGTTTTTCATCAGAGGGTGGCGGGAGTGGAGATATATGGAAGAGCAGCTTTCAGTAGCGTGTTAGAAATTGTATTACAAACAATATTTTATGAAAATTTAATTTTTTTTATGTTTTTAAATTATTTTAATATATTAATATCAAAAATAATTTTTTAAAAATAAAAAATATTATTTTAATATATTTTTAAATATAAAACTATTTAAAAAACAACTCCATTAAATACTATATTTATTAATTTGAACAAAACAGCAGGGGCGGGGCCGGTAATATTTAATGGGGTGGGCCAAAATTAATATAACAAAATAATTAAGAGGTTTATTTATCTAAAATAAAAAATATTATACTATTCTATATTTAAATATTAAATAATAATAAAATTTTAAATATTTTGCAGGGGCCGCCGCCCAGTTCCGTCCCTGCAAAGGAGGTTTCCTTTTTTTTCTCTTAAAGTTGAAAAGCTACAAAATGCTGGCCGATTGCAGGTTAAAAGCATCGAAAGGAAAAGCCAGGTGTCGCTAAGATATATGGTGAGTAAAAAGAAAAGGCATCAGCTGCTTTTTTTAGTTTAACATTTTTTTTTAGTTTAATTTTGGAGCTAATACGCATCTCGACTAATCTCATGGATTCTAAAGTTAATGATTATATAAATCTTCAGTGGTTATCCTATAAGCAACCACAAGACTTGAACCTGAAATCATAAAAAAAACAAACCTTTTAATCCCAAACTTTTATTACTGGACCACCATCTAAATGGTTATTAGCAGCTCTCTTTTAATCAATATTGTGAAGTACGAAGGATGCAATGCAAGAAATGCGTCATTGATGGGGAAATAGATGGTGATATTTTGAACACTGCCTGCTTGTATTAAAATAGAATAAGATTATAATAATTATTTTTTTATAAAATTAGTCGATCCAGATATCCTAAGAAGTTCAGGCAAGCAAGAGTGGACGGCGGCAGTAGCAAGGGCGGGAAAGAACACAGGGCACACGCCCAATCACGGGCATGCAAGACAAATGAAAGAATCATCAAATAAAATACAAAGTGCTGCTATCAGAAGTTTAATTTTGGGGCCAATATGTTTTATGGAACAGGGCTACCCTTGCCAGCTGCCGAGCTCGATATAATAATTGCCGATTCGTCCATAAATTATCACAAATACTCTCAACCCCATGCATTGTTATGATATTTGTTAGACTGGTAATGATTGTTTTTTAAAAAAAAAAATTATTTAAAAATATATTAAAATAATATTTTTTTTATTTTTTAAAAATAATTTTTGATATTTGTATATCAAAATGATTTGAAAACACAAAAAAAATATTAATTTGAAACAAACAAAAAATAATAATAAAAATTCAATTTCTTTCAAAAAAATATTTGAAACGCAAAGACAAATATGTTTATAGTCTATCTCATAATTTTAGATTAAAAGATAGGGAATCAAAATAAAAAATATAGAGAAATAGATGGTTTTAGATAAATTTAGGTAAAATGTTCATTTTAATTCCCACACTTTCTCAATTATAATTATTTGGTTTCAAAATTTAAGAATAAAGTCAATTTTGGTCTTCAACTTCATTTTTTCTTTTCTTTTTTGGTCTTCGGTTTGAGGAAGTTGCTGAATTCCAAAGATAGATAAAAATAAAATTATTGTTCACACCTATTAAAAGCATGAAAAATAATTATTTTGATGTCAATGAATTCTTTTTTATGTGTAGAGTTTATCCTAAGTGTTTTTTTTCCTTGAACTTGTCCTATATGGTAGATCCGAGCCTACAAAAATTTTTGATTTCGAGTTCATTGTGGGTTTTCAAGCTATTTTTAAGTTGTTAAAAGCCATATATATATATATATATATATATATATATATATATATATATATATATATATATTTTACAAGTTGTTTATGGTGTTTGTTTTTGTCAAAATACAATTGAAAATGGCTTTTTTTTTTGTTAGTTTTTAATTTTATAGGTGTATGTTAGATAATTTTTTTTTATCATAGCCTAATTTTATAGGTGTATGTTAGAAAATATTAACCCATTTATCATAATATAATATTGATGAAAGTTGACTTCTTAATATTTTTTTATATTTTACTTTTTAATGATTTCTAACATTTTACAAGGAAAAATGTACAACTCATATATTATGTAATGGAAAAATAAATGGGATGCGGAAAAAAAAATCACCATAACACTTTCATAGTTCGGTTTGAATTTAGAATAAAAAAATGTCAATAAAAGGATTGTGACAGAGAGAAAAAAAAGCTGTTCATCGTAACACTTCATAGCTCAGGGACCTAGCCTAGGTCCTCTCTCGACCTATGCTTGAAACTGAAATCAAAAGCTAACCAAATGCGCCATGACTGGTTGATACGTGTATCGCACCTAAGAATATAATTTGTTAGCGTCCGTTTCTAATTTAAGTGACATTTGAGTACTTTTGACGTCAAGCGCCACCCTTCTCTCTTTATATAATAAAAATAAAAATTCTCTTTATTTTTTTTCTTTTTTTATTCTTTGAAAACTAGGTTTACACAGACAAAATACTCTCTGTGAGGACGAGGAAGATGCAAAATAATAATAATAATAAAATTTTTAAAAGGTATAACTTAACTGGTTAGCTCTGAGTTTGCTTTTTAAAAGTTACTAGTTCGAGTACCATAAATTTTAGTGCTACTAGAAGTTTATCTAATTGTTAATTTTAGGATCTCAGAGGATTAGTTGAGTTATATGTAAATTAATTCAAATACCTATGTTAAAAAAAAAATAAAAAGAAGATAGATGATTCAGATATTTATGTTAAAAAAACAAAATAAAAAGAAGGTAGAAAGGAGGGAGAAAAAAGGTGAGTTTTGTTTTTCTTTATGTAAAGTTCTCTTTATGTTTTCATTTTCCTTGTGATAGATGCGTGGGCAGCATGATAATTAAATCCGTGGAGATCATGTGAACCTTTATTAATAATTTGTTTTGATTGTTTCAATTATTGGTGGAACTTTATTAGATTCTTGATGTTTAATTCATGTTTATTAGATTCTTGATGTTTAATTCATGTTGATTAAAGGGCTATGATATTTTAGGAAGCACGGGCCAATAAAGGATAAAGAAGAAAAAATAAAAAAGATCATTCAAGTTCAAAAGCCAAACAAAGGTCGAGTCAAGGAGAAGAAACTCAGAATTGTTGGTTTTTTTTTTTAATTTTAAAGGTCTATTAGAATTGGAATGGGGTTTTATAATTTTTTTAATATAAGTTTATTCTGATGTCCTGTTAACTCAGGTTAACTTTAATTGACTCGAGTTAGTCTTTTTATGATGTTTTTTATAATTGATTTTTTTAAAACTTCATCATCCAACACTGAGTTGGTTGATAATTGAGCTTCATAATCTTTTTTTTATTTGTTTTTTATGAGGTTATCTTGATCTAATGACTTTGATCGTGAGTTTGACAAGTTGACCTGAGCTCTATGTTCATTTTTTGTTACCTTTTTTACATGAAAATTTTTTTTTGATGGGCATTGTAATTTTTTTTATTTTTGTTCTATGAGGTTATCTTTATCTCATAATCTAGGTCATCGATTTTATAGGTTGATTCGATTTATTTTTTTGACTCCTTTTTTAATGAAATATTTCTTTCAATTTCATCCTTCAAGAACTTAATTTTTTTTGTTTTCTTTTTAATTTTATCTTTTCAATATTAGGTTGTTGGAGAATTGGGTTTCGTAACTTTTTTTTAATTTTTTTTTTCTGTGGAGTTATTCTGGTCTTATGGATTTAGTTTTTTTTTTCTTTTGAATTTCAACCTTTAATATTGGATCTGTTGGAGATGGAGATTCATAATTTTTTGAATTTTTTTTATGAAGTTATCCCGGTCTCATGACTCAACCTACGAGTTTAACAGGTTAACGTGAATTGACTTAGGTTATTTTTTTTGCTGATTTTTTTAATTGATTTTTTTTTCAATTTTATCCTTCTACATGAGTTGGTTGGAAATTGAGCTTTGTATTTTTTTTACAGGTTGATCTAGGTTGACTCGGTTTATTTTTCTAGATCCTTTTTTAATTGATTCTATTTTTTAATTTCACTCTCTAACAACTCAATTTTATTTTTTATAGTTTATTTTTTTAATTTTATCTTTTAATATTAGATTTGGGAATTAGACTTCGCGATTTTTATCAATTAGCTCTCTATGAAGGTATTTTAGTCTCATGAATTTTGTTTTGTTTTCTCTTGATTTAAATCTTCAACATTGGATTTGTTGGAGGAGGAGCTTTGTATTTTTTTTTTATTTTTATTAAGTTATTTTGATCACACAATCCAGGTCGCGAGTTTAACAGGTTAACCTCAGTTAACCGTGGTTGTTTTTTTTGTCATCTTTTTAATTGATTTTTTTTTAATTTTATCATTCAATATTGGGTTGATTGGAATTTGAGCTTTATATTTTTTTTTTATTTGCTTTATATGAAGTTATTCCGATCTTATAATTCAGATCGTGGGTTTGACAGATTAACACGAGTTGACTTGGATAGTTTTTTTATCTTTTTTTTAATAGATTTTTTTTCAATTTCATTCTTCAACATTGGATTAATTAGGAATTGACCTTTATAATTTATTTTAATTTGTTTTCTATATAATTATCACGATCTCATGACATAAGTTACAGATTTGATAGGTTAATTCAGGTTGATTTAATATTTCGTTATCCCAATATTTTAAAAACATGACATCTAATATGTCATTGTATCAATAAAAAAGATATCATTTAATATGTATCATATTTTAGTTTGCGAGTAAGTTTTTTTTATTAGAACAAGTTGACAACTAATATTTTTTTACATTAAAAAAATATGAAGCGCGGGACAATTAAATTTTTATTTTGTGACAACAACTACACAATTATCAAGACCACAGGTAAAATCAGGATGGCATTCTGAAATGTCTCTGTTTTTTGTATTGTGATAGCTGAAAAAATTACTTCTTGAAACGGACAATGGAAATAAAAGCTTCTTAAGGCTGATGACCTATTTTTTTTTAGAATAAAAAAAGTGACCAGTTAGGTGGGTCTATATACGTAGCTTTCACCATACTTTCTATCACAGCTTTCTTCACCCATCAGCGAAGTGGCAAGCACATGTCAAAAAAATCACATGCCAAGCGTATCCTGTTGACATGGTTGGAGGGATTGATAAATAAGAGAATTCCAGATGTTTTGACTAATTTCAGAGCTTTATTTTCCTCTCAGCGGGAATATAAATTTACAGCTAAAAATGAATAATCCTACAATTTTTGGTACAATATCACAACAACTCATAAAGAAAGGAAGGCGACATATAATATCACAGAGCAATTGCCCTGCAGAATGAAAAATAAGAACATACTATTAATAAAGAAAAGGTCGATTTCAGACCTTGTCTAATTCATCCAGCTCACAAGTTTCAGCAGAATTCCTTCTTCTTACCCTCTTACAAAGCAAGATCACCCCAACCCAGATAAGACCCTTCACAAGTCTTACCATTCCAATTGTTACCGTCAGGTAATACAGCCACCAACCAACCATGTCAGCCACTGCTAAATCCATCAGCAGCTCTATCTTTGCCTCTGCCACAAAAACCAAAGACTCAACTTCATTCCTTAACCTCCACCACCACAAAGTACCACAGCTCAAAGCTACAGCCACCCTTTGTTCCCACATCTCGTCTCTAGCCGCACCAAAAATGGTGTCATCAACCACTGGCTTAACAACAGTCCTGGACCAATGGATCATGGTCTCATGCAACCCCAAGAAAAATATAACTCTACTCAAGAAACTTCTTTGAATATCAAAACCATAACCATCGAACATCCCAGCAGATACGCTCCCTTGAACGCCCAAGCCAACACAAATCTGTAGCGTACATAACATAACCCATGCAGTGTACAATCCGGGTCGGTAAGTTGCGCCTGTTGACTCACGTAGAAGGGTGATTTTTCCTGTCAAGCCATGAATAAGAGTGGCTACGCTAACAACTGAAACAAGAAAATACAGAACTGCTGTGTTGATTGACAGGAATAAAGACGTGATGAAAGAAGATGGTGGTTGTTGTACAGGATCAGACGTGATGGTCAGCAGATAGTTGTAACTAGAGAGCCTGGTCAGGAGGAGAAATGAGAGGGGCAGCAAGAGACTGAGGAGGGTAATGATCAAGATATGGAAGGGTTCTATGAAAATTGCGCAGCCCAGGAGCTTTTTTGCCTTCTTTTGCCACCCCATGGTTTTGTCCTGAAGCAAATATGACTTGGTTACATGACAAGGAACATAAAATGAGGTCTAAATTTATGTGACCGATCTCAAAGTGGTTATCACGTCCATGGTTTAAATTAGTTGAGACAGGGCACTGTCCTAGCCCATGCCCTTATTTTTTTTTTAATGGCCTGATCATGGAAAACGCTGATAGGATGTCCCCTTCAGCGGTTGAGGCTATTTTTTTTTATTTTACTCTTTGTTAGTTTGGTGGTTACCATTTTAAAATTATTTTGCTGCTAATTGTTTTTGGATTACAGGTGGGGGTAGGTCTAACCTGATGTTTATGGTCACAAAAAAATAAAAAATAAATATGCAGGTTTTTCTAGTTATTTAATGGCTTTCATTATTTTTTTAAAAGATAAACGATATGTCGTTTATCCTATTTTTTTTTAAAAAAGTGATGTTTCGCATGTTAGCGGCAAGGGTGTTTTATATCTAAAAATCTATTTTTAATTATTTAAAAAAAAACATTTTGAAAACCTAAAAAAATTCTTTTCGAGTTCAAATGACCAAAAAGTTAGTTGAAAAATAAAAATCAATCTAAATTTAAAAAACTTATTGAACTTATATCTACTATCTCAAGCAAGTTAAAGGACAAAAAACATTCTAGTGGAATTCTTCTCAATGGATGGAATATATGGACATCAATATCGATCTTTTTGTAGCTAAAATTAATGCAAATCTATGTTTTCTTTCTTTACCGTTAAAATCTAACAACTCCCTCTCTTTTTTTGATGCAAATCGATATTTTCATGTTTGTCCCTTATCTTTGAATCTTGTCTTTCCATAACAAATTAGAAGCAATTAACAACCAATTTTGCTACAAAAAGGTTAAGTCAAAGAGAAAAAAAGTTTGATGATGAAAATAAAAAATTAACTACTCCAAGTCACAATGAAATATGAGAGGGAGCATAGTAAAAACTTATATCAAGAAAATGTCACACCGGTTAGTTTCTTTTATAATAGTACATTTTGCAAGATTACAGGTTATCGACCCTAATTGACTTAATAGGACCTAGTTTTCAAGATAACGTTATGTTGTGGCTTAAATAAAAAAAAAAAAAAGTGAGAAAAATATTCAAGTAAAAAAAACTATTTGACATTGTTATTAAACTCAGCCTAACAAGTCAGTCTTGAAACCTCTCAACCTGACCCCTTACCTAAATCGAATTTAAAATTAAATCATATGAGAGTTGTCTTGACGTGATCTAGTCAATTAGAAGGTCCAAAGGCAACCCAGACAACAAATAGAAGATGTAATTTGGCTTTAAAAGAAAATCAAGATGATCTTTTTTTTTTTTGTAATATTGAGACAGTGACATATTGGATTGACCCGAGCTTTGTGACTTAACCGGCCGAATCTGCAATCCGGGTGATGGACTTCATTGGGTTTAAGAACTTTGCTTAAAAAAAACTATTTTTTACTTAATTAAATATTAACAAAAAAAAATACTCGTAAAATCGAGTATAAATAAAATGTTAAAATATTTATTTTATATTGAAATAATTTTATAAAAAACAAACTAAAATAATTTATGAAAACAGCCACCTCCTTCATTATTTATTTACGTCGCAACCAAAGTTTTTTAGCATAGAAAGTACAAATATTTATCAACCTTCTAAACTGAACAGAGGAAATTAGCCAACCCATATCCAAAATTCCTCGTCTCTCTCTCTCTATTAAACTCTGTGTCATGCACCGGCCACCGGCAAATATTAAAAAACAGAGAAATTCTCTAAAACGTTATGTTTCAAAAGAAAAGTTCCAGATCATTTTATCCCATTGGTTTGTTTTTTTTTTAGAGGCATGCATTAACCCGTTACATTAATTGCATTATCTATTAGTGAAGTCAACGGATTAGATGGACAAGTAGAGAGAACGTGTGCCAATCATTCTTCTTTTGTGTTATATTTTGAGTGGAGGAGTATATCGACGTTGTTAATTTTCTATGGATTGTTATTTATTTATTTATATTTCCTGATATATATTTAGTTGGAGTTAGTAGAATATTTCATTATTGTATTAGTAATTGATGCCCTATAATTTCTTACAAATTATATATATCGTGTGATGAACTTGGCAGATTTTGACCAGTTCCCTCAACGTGCTTGTCTCCATGACGTCTACCACCAGTCTTCCAATCAATTTCATGATATATATATTTAATTATGAGCAGTGTAGTTTAACGAACAGGTTTTACATTTGCTTTTCAAAAGTTACAAAGTTCAAGTCCTATAAATATTAAGATTACTGGAGATTTACCTGATTATTAACTTTAAAGTCTTGAAAAATTAGTTAAGAAACGCGTAAGTTAGCCCGGACAGTCACAATTACAAAAAACAAATCTTCATATATATATTTACTGTTGAATATAGTTGGGGCATGTTGATTTTCATTTGTTTAAATAATATTTTATTATTGTTTTGGGATAAAAAAAATGGAAACAATAAAAATATAAATATTTTTAGTTGAAAAAACAAAGATAATGATATAAAAATAAATATTACTGGACAGTTTTGAAATGAATTTATGTATTTTCAAAACAAGAGGTACGAAGTGAACATGTATTCAAATACAATATTTATTATTTTTTATCCCTAATAAATCTCTATAAAAATAAAATTAATTTCAAAATTATCCAACCAATGTATTTAAAGCTAAAAAAAGTAATTATCATAGTTTTAAAACTTGATTTAGAGATCAACCTGAGATAAAGCTTGAGTCATAGGATTAAGAGAGTGAACGGCATGACTAGAATTAACTCATGTTAGATCTAAATTCTTTTTTAAAAGGATTAAGTTGTTTTGACAAAAAAAATCAATAAAAAAGTTAACGAGCTTTTTACTCGAGTTTAATTCCGGGTCAACCCGATTTTTATCGGATCAGATCAAATCAATCTTTTCTCTATTTTTTCTTAAACTCAACTCAGTTGGGTCCCAAATCTCAAGCCAACCCCCGAGCAAATCTGAGTTTTATAACTAAAGTTATTATGTTATTACAATTTCAACACTCAATATAAGTTAAAGTAAATATATGCTTTTGTATACATATTAAGCAAAGTAGTCAATTTCGTTCAGTTCTGTTATGGTCGGAGTGGTCGGTATATCTCATTCTAGTTCAAAAAACATAAACAATCTCATCCCACTCAGAATCTCAACTTGTTTTAAAAATTCTAGCCAAATTCTAACAGGAATGTTTCGGTTTCGTTCTAACCCTTCTATTCTGGCCAAATAGTGTTTTTTTATAAATAAATCTATGTTTTTTTTTATTGAAAAAATGGAATGCCAACCAGAACGAGATTGATTATCTTGGTATTAAGAGTAATATATATATATATATATATATATATATATATATATATATATATATATATATATATATATATATATATATATATATATATGTTTTATCTACTATCAACTAAACAAGATACAAAGACAATCGTTGTATCTTCTACACCATTACCAAACACAATTTTGACAGTAATTCATATTAAAGGTAAAATAGATTTTTTTTATATTTTATTATGTTTTGTCCATCATCAACCAAACAGAATACAAAGATAATCACCATGTCTTATACACCACTATAAACATAATTTTTATTTGTTTTTTTATTTTGTCTTGTCTTCTATGCCTCTATTATCTTTTCTCTTATGTCTCAATTGTCTGTCTCTTCTATCCTAGGATAATAACAAAATGCTACCTTAAGTAGCGTTTGGTTACTACCTTAGGATAGAAGAGACAATGATAGTAAAGACAAAAAGACAAGTAGAAAAAAAGATAAAGATAAAATTATATTTGGTAGTAATGTATAAAATAAAATGATTGTCTTTATATCATGTTTACTTATGGTGAACAAGACAAAATAAAATAAAATAAAAATCTATTTTACCTTTAATGTATGTTATTGTCAAACTTACATATTTTAAAAAATAATTAGATTTTTTCTTTACTTTAGTTTATATTGCGTGTTGAGATTAATAATATTATAATAATCCTGGTTATAAAACCAAAATCAACTTGACAGTTTGACCCCCTCAACTTGTGACTTGATCCTTGTCTCATGTCAACTCCCGAGTTAGGTTTTAAAACCATGATAATAATTATTTTTATCCATACGTTGAATCGGGTTAACCCATGCTAACCCTCCCAGCCTGTGACCTAGGCCTTGCCTTGATTGACCCTCGAGTTGGATTTTAAAATTATGATAATAACAATTGTTATCCTTAAATTGTTCGGGGTCAACCCAAGTTGACCCTCCTGATTTGTGACCCGAGCCTTGCTCCAAGTTGATCCCAGTATCAAATCATAAAACTATGATAATAATCACTTGACATGTGATTGGGCCTTACCCTAGGTTGACCCTCAAGTCAAGTTTTAAAATTATGATAATAACCATTTTTATCCTTATATTAACTTAGGTTAACATTCAACCCCACTCATGACCCGGGCATTGCCCCGTGTCGATCCCCAAATTGAATTTTAAAATTATGATAATAACCATTTTTATTCTTACACTGAATTGGATGAACTCGAGTTAACCGACTCATGACACAAGCTTTGCCTCGAATTGATCCCCCAGTTGGATTTTAAAACTATGATAATAACCACTGTTATCCTTATATGTTTTAGTTGAATAATTTTAGAATTGAAAGTTTTTTTACAAAGATATTCAGGAATAAAAAATAATAAATATTATCTCTGGAGACATATCCCCTATGTACCTCCTGTTTTGAAAGTTTAAAAATTCAGTCCAAAATTATCCTGGAGATAAATTTACTTTTATATCTCTGTCTTTATCTCTTCAACTAAATACATTTATCTCTCTGTCCCTTTTGTCCCAGGATAGTAACAAAATGCTACTTTAAGGGTGAGGATGGTTGTTTACAATAATGGTTTTTAATACATTTGTAACTATATATAAACAAAAATAAAAATTGATAATGTCCCAAAAAATCCAAGTAGTCTAGGAATAAGACTCTCGGGTTGGATAATCGATTAATCAATTGGTCATAGCAATTACATTAATTATCTCTAGCCAAGGTAGTTGATAGCTTACACTTGATGCTTGGTAGGTTAAGGTGGCTTGTGGCTAGCACCTACAAAAAGTTTCTTTTGGTGAAGGTGAGACTCTCCAATGCTTAAATGAGTGTTTTTTTAGAAAGAGAAAATACAATAATATTTTAGAAAGAGATGTTATGAATATATATATATATATATATATATATATATAGCAGAGAATAAAGTTTGTGAACTTTTATTCTGAAGGTCTCATGGTGTATTTATAGCCCATAAGTCTTATTCTTTTGTGAAGAGAAGAGTTTGAAGTGTTATTTTATTCTTGTGATATTTTGAGTTGTATTTTATTCAAAATAATATGTATTGGATCAATATAAAATACTAAGGGGCCCATATGAGGTCTCAAAAAAATTCTTTAGCGAGTGTTGGGCTCGGGCAAGGTGCCCAAGCTCATCAGAGATGAAAATGGGTATGAGCGCGCTGCCTGGACCTAAATACACTAGGCTCGAATGTCATAGCCCAAGCCTACAAGAGGTAAAAGTGGTTCCGGGCACGCTACCACAACCTAAACATGCTGGGCTCGATTGTGACAACCCAAGCCCACGAAGGGTGAAAATGGGCTCGGGTGCACTACTTGGACCCAAACACGTTGGCCTTAGGTGTGACAGTTCGAGCCCACGAGGGGTGAAAGTGGGTTTATGTGCACTATTAGGACCCAAAAACGCTGAGCTCAGATGTATTAGATGTGAGAAATGGGTTTAAGCGCGTTGCCTGGACCCAAGCATGTTGAGCTCGGGGCACACTCCCAAGCTTGAGCACGTGAGGCTCAGGCATAGAAGCCCGAGCCCACGATGATACTGGGCATATCATGCCCACACTAGGTATACGCCTTGCATGGGCTCGGGCTTCTTGCCCAAGCTCATGCCCTTTAGGGAGTTGATCTTTAGCTACCATACCGAGCCCACTCTCCATGGGCCCTTATTGTACTTTGAGCTCGAGATACCAAACTCGAGCCCGAGCCCTAGAGGTGTTCTTGTTGGGTCTATTTTGGGGGGGTTTTGGGTGCATTTTACATGTACACATAAAAAACCATTAATTATAACCGATTGTTACCTAAATTTCAAGCATTTTGGATAATCATGACCAATAAAATAAACTGCATTAAAATTACTAATAAGGTTGGGCAAGAATAAAGGGCACCAACCTCAAACTACTTGTTCCATGCAAAATAATTTAGAGTCCTAACCAACAAGAAAAAGACTTGGCTTAAAATTTAGAAGATCAATCACTTTCCATGTCTTCCTTAATAACATCAATTCCACAAATGTCTCAAGGATGCTTTCAAAATTATTTCCCCGTCATGGTGCGGATTTCTAAACTGCAATGGAACTATCGTGTTGTGGTTGAATGACTGCAATCTGACTATTCACTCCTTTTCTCAACTAATTTCGCGCTATTTTGTTTGTTTCTCATTGTATTTGGCTAAATGACACGTTACTTGAATTTGAGATATTTATTTTAGATGTAGGTTTTTTTTTCAATAATAAAAATATTATATGTGTGTCAATTAAAATTAAATTTTTTAAATGATAAAAAAGTTAAAGAATAGAAGAAACCTCTTTAACTACCAAGCTAATCTATTAAACATCCATCCCCTTATTTTTAAGAGAGTGATTGAAGGTTTTTATAGATGTTGTATGGGTTGTAGTACAACCCGTGTTACATGATTTTTTTTAATTTTTTTATTTAAAATTAATATATTTTTAATATTTTTGAATTGTTTTGTGTTTATTTTAAAAAATAAAAAATATTATTTTAATAATTTTCAAGTAAAAATATTTTAAAAAATAATTTCTATCACCCACCCTTTTCTTTTCTTGGCTTTTTTTTTATTATTATTTGCAGGAGAGAGCACACAAATTTAAAAGGTTGTTTTCTTTTCTTTTTGAAGACTATTTTTTAACTAAAATTGAGAAGAGAGAAGCTTTCAAAAATAATTCACAGTGCATTTGGAAAATTCTAAAATATTACCTCTTTTTTTTATGTCTTCTTGAAATTGTTTTTTTTTAATTTAATAGATTTGTTATTTTTTGGATCAATTTAGCTGGGATACTAACACGTCAAATGAGAGTGATTCCACATCATGACTGTGTTTAATAGATAATCAAGCAGACCGTAGTCGTACGACTCGAAGTGGTGTCTTCGAAGGCCTGTACTCTTAAGACAAATTTTATAGTTAAACTGTGATTCTACCACAAAATAGAGATGTTCTCTTCGTTTTCTTGTTGCTTTTCAGATCGTCTTGTGTTCCACCTGTCCTCAAAAGTGATGCTCCTTTTTATCTTATTTTTAGATCTTTTGATCCATGGATCGGCTAGTTAACTCGCGGGCGGGCGGGCGGGCGGGCGGCGGGCGGTGCTATGCATGATTGCATGATGCTTCAACTTTATAATTTTTTATTTTTTTAGCGAGAGAAAAAAAAAAAAACAAAGAAAAGGAACAAAACATTAATTACGTCGTTATCCTTATCCCAGTGGTTAAAGTTTCTACATCAGCGCCACCGAGTGAAATCAGAACAATTTTTAATGACAGACCGCTTGTGCTTGCTTTTATCTGAACTAGTTTCTCAGTTCCCGGCCCACAGGGGTAGGAGAATGTCATGTCCTGAAGCCGGCTGCTTTTTTTTTTTTTTTTTCAATTAATGTTGATGCTGATATTAGTTTGTGTGTATGTTAAATAATTTTATGAATTTTAAAATTAATAACCATATAAATTTTAAATGTTTTTAAAATTTTTAGAACTTGAGCTTGAGTTGATGATTTCTAGAAAACAAACCTAGAATCTGACCAATTAAACTACACTTCTCTAGATTAATGTCAATTATTTTAAAGAATACTCGAGAATGTGGTAAATTTATTTTTGAAAATGTTTTTTTATATATTAAATAATTTTTTTTAATTTTAAAAATTTATTTTTAATATTAATACATTGAAATAATTCAAAAATACTATAGATCAAAAGATGTAAAAATTTTTAAAAAATTAATTTAAAATAAAAATAAATAAATTTAATCTAAAAATAGATTTTATCTTTAACAACATCTTTTGCAGCTCAGTTCTACCTACCTATCTTTCTCCATTAAGTTTGCCCTTCACCTCATCTCATAGGTTATCAGAAAGAGGGCATAGGGCAGCCCTGCTTGGGCAAAATAAGGAAAACTTCTCTTAATGAAACTTGTCCTGTTACATTTTATGGTTCATCCCAGGAAGGTTGCTTGTTGCTAATATGTGCAATGACATTGTCACCTCACCAAATCCAGCAGTAACCAAATGCATGCATCTTTTTATGCTTGGCATGTTCCCGAATGTGTCTGCACCCACAATAGAAGAAGAAGAAGAAGAAGAAGAAGAAGAAGAATTTCTTACATGGCATGCTGGCCATGATAATAAGTTCCACATGGCAAATCCAAAATGTGCATGGACATAGAGATGGTCTCGCTCTTCTTTCAGCCAATCAAGTGGAGGGAGGAAGGGGGCCATCATGTTTTTCCCATATGAAACAAATATCTTGACATTTATGTGCAGCTGTGTGGGTGGGTTTATTTTATAGCAAGGTGGGGGTGGTGCGGATATATACATGGTTGTTCATTGCTTTAATATATTATAAATGTGTGAGAAGAAAAATGAGAGAAAGCAAATTGAGGTTCCTGTCATCTATTGCCTAACTTCCTTCTTTCCTTTCCCTTTTCTCTCTCTTAATCAATTTGATTCGAGTATGATCCCAATCCTCTTCTTCCCTCTTTCACTGACTTCCCCTAGTTAATATTCAGAGCAATTCTGTGTTTCTTCAAAGCATTTTCGGGCATAAGTTAGTAAGAAGCGGCATAGCAGCAAAAAGTGTGTCATGGATAGTTCTCCCTCTAGAAAATTGGACTCTAATGTCTCCGAACTCACCCCAGAAACTCAGACATCTAAAAGAAGGTGGGTTGGTGCTCTTCTTTCTTGCTTTTGTTTTCTTTTACATTCTCGTCAAGTATAATTTCATTTTGAAAAGCTACTTGATTTTGATGCATATTTCTTCCCAGGGCTTATTCTATACTTTATACCCCTGATTTATTTGAGAATATTGTGCTTGCTTTGTAGGAAGATGGTCGAGAAGATTGTTGTTAGAGTGAGGATTGGAGAAAATGCTGTGAAATTAAAGAACGAAGGGCCACCTTCTGATTTCTGGTCTTGGAGGAAATATGGGCAAAAACCTATTAAAGGATCTCCTTATCCAAGGTTTACCATCTTCTTTCATTAATTTTTGGATCAAGTCTCTTCTCTCTTCACTATATATGTCTTTATGGTCTAATATGTTTTTTTTTTCTTCTTAATTACAGTAGATCAACTCAACTCATACTTTTTGCTAATGTTGATTTAGTAGCTTACATTTCAGAGTTAAAAAGTGAAAATCTTCTCTCTATCCTTTGGATTTTGCCAAAGTGTTCCAAATACTACTTTTGTCCATCATTGTTTCTCCATGATGGTTTTTCCTACACAAAGCAAGAGTACTTGTCACTGGTTTTCATGCTTCTCTCTGCATGCAGGGGCTATTACAGGTGCAGTACATCGAAGGGCTGTTCAGCCAAGAAACAAGTGGAAAGATGCAGGACAGATGCTTCGGTACTCATCGTTACTTACACCTCAAATCACAACCATCCAGGTCCTGATCTCCATGACTCTAACGTGAACCAACAACCAAGAGATCCCGAAACCCCACCGACTGATCTTGTAGATCATCCCATAACTCCCAAACAAGAGAAACCAGAAGAAGAAACAGGAGAAAGGCACGATCATCCCATCATGCCAAGCACTGATGAAGATGTCAGTGAAGGTCACAATTTCCACTACTTAGAATCCCCAATAAGAATTCCTCAAGATATCATGATTAGCCAGGACTACCCTTTCACTGAGAACTCGGAGAAAAGTCATGACACATTGGGTATTGTCTTCGACGAAGAGCCCATCTGTTGCTCCAGACTGATGACATTTTCAGCACCCAAATCAGAAGAGAACAATGACTTCTTTGATGAACTAGAAGAGCTACCCACGTCTTCATCTTTCACTAGCTTCGTGAGGGGCAATTTTTTCGATGAAAGGATTCCTGTTGTCCCTTCTTGATTATAGTTATTTTTTTATATTTTTTTTCGCTTTTTGGGGCTTCCTGCCTTTGAAAACTGTAGTTAAAAATGTCCATGTGTAATATAGGGCACTTCTAGTGGTAGTTGTTTTCATCCAAGTGAGTAAAGTAGTAATAAAGTTGCACACTAACACAGAAGGTAGTGGGGTAATATATCATCTTTTATAATTAGGTTTCTTGAGATTCAGACTAAATGCTCTTGACAGACGAGGAACCCACATCTTTCACAGTGAAGGAGGAGAGGGGGGGCCGGCCTCCTGTGTTTGGTTGTTGGGTATGTGTTTTTGTATTTAAAATTAAACAAGGCACGAGGTTCACGAGTGAGTGCTTAAAGATATCTTAAGAGATAAGTCTCTCTCTCTCTCTCTCTCTCTGTGTTACTTTTTGGTGAGTGGATGATATGGTGGGAGAGATGTTTGGCCTTTTTGGAAGGTGCCTTGTTGTGCAGCTTTGATTGAGCAATGCTAAGCATCGCCCTTGTCAAAATATAATGGTGCTTTGCTCTATGTCTTCGAGCGTGTTAGCAGTCGCAGATTCTGCTGTAGACAAGGCGAATTCAACGGATACTTTTCTTTTGTTGGGGAAAGGATTGGCGTCAGCCTCAAAAACGCCTCAACTTGTCAAATATCTCATATCAATTTAATCACATGTCTAGATTTTTTATTTATTTTTTATTTATATTTATGAGTGTTTCAGTATATATAATCTCAATTAATTATCCAGAATTCTGAAATTAATTATCATATAAATCTTTAACAACTCTAAAGTTTGTGATGTTAGAATTAATGACTTTTAAAAAACAAATTCAAAATCTCATCAATTAAGATACATTCATGAGAGTTGTCATAAATATTTTTTAGATAGTATAAAACCCGACATGAAATCTACTTAAACTTAACATGAAATATATATTTATATTTTTTAATATAAAATGATATATACATACCTTATATTGATATAAAATATATACCTTATATATATATATATATGAATAATATTTATCATTTACTATATACACACATTTCAAATATATATTAACTATTAGTAGGTAATAAATATTTATTAAATACTCAAAACTGAATGGATAATTTAAATCTTTTATCCTATATATATATAAAAGAAACTCGTTCATACCCATTGTCATCCCGGAATATATCTCAAGATTGTACCTCAATAATTGACCAGGAAAATTATAAAGAGAAATGCCTTGTATTTGAGGCAAGTGTACATACACAATTACCATTGTATTTCCCCCGTGTTTTTTACAGGTTGGGTATGGATGGTATACAAGATTAAAGAGAGATATAACAGCACAGGCGAGACAAGATGCTTCAGACGAGATTAGTTTGTATTTTTTTATTAAGGTACGATATATGGAACTTTTCTTGTTTCTGTCTTTGTTTAGTACTAGGGCGAGTCGAAATAAAATACAAAAACAAAATCTATTTTCCCTCATATATCTTTTTTATGCATGCTATTTCTTAAATACTTTTAAATGGTTTTATTTTTTTATATTATAATTATTTGTTATGCATATTTTATATTATAATTATTTTCAATAAATATATTTCATTTACCTTAAAATAATATCAAATCTTGAATTTAAAAGAATGACATGTAATAAATTTTATACATGTAAAATCATATAAAAATAGATTGGTAAAAAAAAATTTTATTGTACATTTTCTAGCATATATAAGTAATAAAATTAAAATTTCTAAATTCAATGCAGGAAAATGTTAAAAAAAAAACAGAAAAATCTTATGAAAATAAGAAGAAGAAAACAATATGGGCTTGGAGTTGACCCCAATCTTGTCTGGGCCTTACTCCAAGACCATCCATGCAGACAAGGATGAAGCATTGTTCTTGCAAATGACGTGTCATTCAATGACTTCTTCAACCTTGCCCAAGCAAGAGTGGAATTACAGCGAGGGATGGTTGCAAAATATAAAATCCCGATTTTTATATTACATAAAAATCTAACATAAAAATTCATTTTTCAACGAAAAAACTAAACAAAATATTCAGTTTTAAAGTTTTTTTTTATCTTGAAATTCAAATTCATATATTTTTCTAAATTCAACAATGAAATGACTATGATTGGTGTCGCAATATACGGTGGGCTGATTTAAATTTTTTTTAATATAAAAAGATTTTTAGACGCTGTTAGTTTATTTTAAAGAAGTGAGAAAAATCAGCACCTCAAATTATAGAACCGGTCTTATAAGGTGGTTTTATTTAATTATACGATCATAAAAAAAAAAAATGATGATAAACATGCTAAATTAAAATAAAACTGATCATGATAATTTGCACAAAAAAAATACTTAAAAAAAATTATGAAGTTTAATTTTTAAATAATCAAATGTCAAATGATGAAATTAAAAAAATAATAATAACAAAAAAAAACTAGCTTTAACCCGAGTTAACATGTTAAACCAGCCACCCGGATTGCTAACCCTGAAAAGAGAGAGGGAGAGAGAAAAGTCTCGGAAACCAAACATGATATTTTTTGTCCAATGCATATCCCCTGTGCCCTACATGTTATTCCAAACCCAACCTCATGTAACGCAAGGGAAACATGGGAACTGTAAACATAGTAACATAGACTGAAAATGTTTGACCATTCAAGGAATATCTTGAAAACTTCTATATATTTCAGGGGCATATGAGTGACTTACGAAATAATTAACTGGATGAGTTTGTTGGGCTTGTTCAATCTCTTTCTCAGGATTTAGTTAAACTAAAACTTGCCCAAAAAGAAATAGTTTATGAGAGAGAAGCGCAGTGTGGAGAAAAGGCTCTGCCTGAACTACCAGAAAAGCATGTTCTATAATTCCCTGGAGCATAGATATCAATATTCTTGATCATTAAAACAAACTCAGGGTCTTCTTTGATCATTCTCATTCAACTCTACAATTAAAAGTACTAACAACCGGGAATTTTACACGGTAGACGTGTCATTGTTGATCTGCTGCAGCTGCAAGAGGCTGGAGAACCTTGAGAGGATTCAAGATAACACCATCAATGAGCCCATAGTCCTTGGCTTCTTTCGCACTCATGAAGTAATCACGATCTGTATCCTGGTTGATCTTCTCAAGACTTTGACCAGTGTGGTAGGCGAGATACCCATTTAGGTTTGCCTTGTGATGCAACATTTCATTTGCCTGAAAATTATGCCGATTTAAGATATGAGAAAGTGTGCCGGGAACCAATAGGTCTCCCATAACACAACAAAGAAGTCATTTCAGATCAAGACCTAGTTCGTGTCAGGAAATAGGAATGGCTATAAATCAGAAGCACTAGGATATACCTGTTAAAAAAGCTTCACAAATCACAAGCAAATACAAGTCTGGGAGAAAAGGATGCATACCTGGATATCTATGTCAGATTGCCCACCTTGAGCTCCACCAAGAGGCTGATGGATCATTATCCTTGAATTCGGCAAGCTGTATCTTTTTCCTTCAGTCACATAGGAAAAGAGAAACATATTCAGTAAATTTTGAAGCAGCAACCCCAGATTCGAACTTTAAATCAACAAGTAATGGGCATTTTACCTTTGGTCCCAGCACTAAGCAGAAAAGCCCCCATACTGTTTAACCAAAATAAAGAGAACAAAAGACATATTTTTAGTAATGGAAAATGTTCAAGAATGCCAAGTGAAAATTAAATGGTATTCTTAAAGGAAAATTATTTTCCCTTTCCCACTATTTTAGCAGCAATAAATCTTAAAATAATTTTTTTACACTTAATACAGAATGCTAGTGGTTCTATAAGCACTCTATTCATAAGAAGTGATTGGAAAAGGATCAAGTGCAGAGTTTAGTATACTAAATCCTCAGCCTGGAAGAGGAAGTGTGGCAGTAGTTTTGACAACTATCTGTAGTCCTTAACTGCGAAAAAAAATACAACATAGAATTCACAGGCAAAGACTTCATATATGCTTGGAAGTTGCATATCCATCATTGAATCCCTGCTAAGGATGCACGCACTCTAACTCCAGGGATATACATGATAATCATCCAAAAGGAAAATGCAAGCAGCCACACAAAGCGCATAATAGACAGGATACCAGACCAAATTGCACACAAAAGAAATAGCACAAATAATTATTAGACCTCAAGAAGTGTTGACTTTGATTCTTGTCCACGAAAAGGCGGTTTCTCAGATCCTACACAAACTTCATTTTATGTGTCATTGACAGTGAAGCATCTAGCTCAACTGTGTTATCAAGGAAAAATCATTGGGTGAGCATGGCTTACCATTACCCCACACTAATAAGAGGGCAAGTCTCACAGTCCTTTAAGTGTGGTCTAATGGTGAGTCCTCACCTAGTAATTATCGTTCCCAAGGATCTATCATAAGAACATCAATGTTGATCAACTGCCATTAGCTCAAGATTTTGACACCAAATTATTTAAGTTATTCCCATGGTACCCATGCATCTACTGAGAAGGTACCCATATAATTCTCTAGTCATCAATAAACATTACACTTAAACAAGACCAACAATCTACATCACATAGTATCCATAGAAGTTCCAAAACCAATGCTGCTTCACTCATGGGACAGCAAGGTTAGAATAGTTGAATCCAATCTATGATAGAAAAGCTACTGTTAATAATTCAATTACGTTCCTTTAAAACAACTATTTCTGCAAACAAATGATGAATAAAAGAAGCAATAAATCAGTCTATATTGATTCATCACGCAACAAAGGCATAAGTAGTAGGAAAAATGTAGTAAAAACCAGTGATTCATTTAGCTGTTAAGGTATAAATGACAAGAAAGAATCTTGTACCTAGCTGCCAGTCCAACACAGACAGTGGAGACATCAGGTCGGATATGCCTCATTGTGTCAAATATTGCCATGCCTAAGAAAAAGTACAGAAGAGAACATGTGAGAGAGAGTCCAAAAAAGTAAAAACAACAGTCCTTCACACGTCCAGGTAACTGGGAAAAAGGTAACAAATAAAAGAAGACTTCATTCTAAAAAAGAATTACCAGCTGTAACTGATCCTCCAGGAGAATTCACATACATAACAATATCCTGCTTGGAAGAAAAGGCATGCCCTAATTAGTAAACTGCTTCCCCATTTCTTCAGATAAAAGGACAGTGTTAAAACAGGTTCATGTGGTTGTGTTGGTGCACGTGCATGTGTTGTAGTTATATAGCTTGACTAAATTCAGTTAACAATGGCGAGATAAGATCATAAACTTTAATGCTGTTGGAGGTTCAGAAGCAGATGGAAATTGAAATGAAGTTGACAATAATAGATAAGAAACAAGCCAGCCACAATGAAAAGTCACCAAACTCACCTTGTTGGGATCAACAGCATCGAGATAGAGAAGTTGAGCAACAATAATGTTTGCCATATCATCATCTACAGCTCCACCACAGCGTATAATTCTCTAGGAATTCAAACAACAACAAAATCAAATGTTATATAAAAACAACCAAGCATTCAATGTTAGACGATAAGCAAGCACAGGAAGATGTTTAACCTGTTCACTTACATGTTGAAAAAGTTGACTGATAACACTCTGGAACCGTTCATGCACCATCGGTGGTGGTCCTTGAGCTTGAGCTCCATTGGCATAGGCAGGGAAGTAGGGTGAAGAAGGGATTTGCACATCATCCCTAGAAAACCAGTTCCACATTTTTTTTTCTCCATTTATTAGCACATCAAGCAAAATGAAAACAGCAAGTTAAAAGGTGTAAAGTCTCTAATAAACCCTGCCTACCTTATAGACCAAATCCCCTGTCGCGAACTTCTCTCAGGCGCCCAAAACTCACCAGAGTAAACAGCCTTCGGTGAAGATGTCTGGATAGTCTTCCTATCACTGACTAACTTTCTCAATTTCCTGCAATACAAGTAGACAACAAGGACACTTGAATTTCTCGACTATCTATGGCAAAGATGAAACATTTTTTTAAAAAAAAGACGTAAAAATCTTCTAGCATCCTTGTCTAATGATAGCAATTATCAGTGCTCAAAAGAGGATTTTCTAGTAGAGCTTAAATCCGACCCTAAAACCCTCTGTTTCCTTACAGATTTTAAAAAAGACAGTAACTTTCTTTAACAAAATGAAAAAAGCTTCAATTTTTTATTTATTTATTACTCTTCAGTGAATCCAAGAATAATGATAATAACAGTAAAACCATCGAGTAATCAGTAAACATCCTAGTCCTAATTTTCTTTAATATTGCTAAATTTTCTAGACCCAAAAAAAAACGTTACAGATAAATCAGAAATAAAAAAGGGAGGAGGATTAACCTGGAACGGAGAGGGTGAAAGGCGAAAGCGAGCTTGTGGGTATCAGGAGCTGAGCCGACTGAAGGGTTTGGCGAGAAGGGAAGAGAGCTGAATCTGAGGGAAGAGGCCGATGAGGAGACGCATGAGTGTGCCATTTCTATGATTAATTTTTAGTGTTTCGAATCAACTAGTATTAGCGCCTTATCCTATAAAAATCTTAGGGCTAGAGGAGGAGGCAGTTGATGATATTGCTAGTGTGTGCCTGAGAGCTCAGCTAAAAAAACGGATGATAACGCCTCGGCTAACAGAGACTGGCCTGCTGAATATCTTCATTTCGGGTCTTTCTTTGACCCGTTTGCCAAACGGGTGGTATCGGTCCGCTATTTCTTTTATTCTTTTTAAATTCGTTTTCCTTCCCTTTTTTTATTCTATTTATTTATTGCAACATCATTTCTTGTGGATTTTTTTTCTTCTTCCAATACAACTGTTTGGTATTCGGCCATTCGTGGTGTGTTCCTTTCCAATAAAAAAACAAATAAATTAAAATTTGATTTCTCTTTGTTAATGTGTCGTAGTTACTAACATGTAACAAATTTATTCTATCAATCTTTTTTAATTTTTTTTTAATACTGCATGATAAGATATACTCTTTTCTCATGAGAAAAAAAAACTGATTTTGGTTATCTTTTAAAATATATTTCATTTAAAAAATATAAAATTAATTTTTTTAATGTTTTTTTATGATTTTATATACTAAAATAAATAAATTTTAAAAAATTTATTTTAATATATTTTCAAGTAAAATATACTTTTAAAAAGTATCATGTACTACAATATTAAACACACAAGAATGAAATCTAATCACTATGTTTGGATTTTATTTTTAGAAAAAAATAGCATTGTAAATTAAAAATATTAGTGAAATAGCACAATTGAAAAAAGAATTGGTAAAAAATATATAGTTTGCATATGTTGCAATTGAGAAACACGATATTTATAGATTATCACTATTCATATTAACGACATGTAAGTAAAAATTGGTAGGATAGATAAGAGAGAAAAGGAAAAAGAAAATGATATCGATGACACTCCAGAATTTCAATTACAATATCATTAGTATCATCAGAAAGATCTTGGGTAACGAATTCAATGACACTAAAAAAGATCATTAACAGTGAACCGAGTGTACCACACTTGTCGTCCAAAAATAACATGTGGCTCATTTATCTTTGACGACAAATGAGGTCTATTCAAGTCATTGTTGGTGTTTTTTTTTGTGTTATTAGATTAATCTCGTCGAGATCTTTTTTATTATACGGGTTGCGTTGTAATCAGAGTTTTTCGATGTTTCTTTAATGTTTTTTTTTCTCTCTTCTCTCTCATGCTCATTCAATTAAAAAATTTAGATGTCGTTATTATTCATAATAGCGACAAGCTATAAATGTTGCGTTTTTCAATCATAATATATACAAACAATGTTATTTTACTAATTTTTTTTTAAAAAAATTATAATAAGCCAAAAAGAGAAAATAGTCCCATGTTTGTTTGCATGTCATAGGCATGAACATCCTAAAAGCGACCACTTATGATTAATTTCTTTTGCGATTGAAAAAAAGAAAAAGAAAAAAGAAGAAGCAAGAATCTTACTCCCGAGAAGGAGAGAATTAACTTATGTAGAAGTAAATAACCTTAAAGTAATTATGAAAGCAAGAAACATTGCAGGATTTCTTTTGGAAGAGGAGAGCGAGAGCAAAGGTAAGATTTTACACCTCATTCCCAATATAATTGTTTAACGGAGATTATTTACAAACTGTTTTGAAACGTGATGTAAATTATATTCTTAAAAAATTTATTTATTTTTATTAAAATTTAATATATTTTATATGTTTTGTATCGTTTTGATGTTAAAAATAATTTTTAAAAAATAAAAAAATATCATTGGCATATATTTCAACACGAAAAGTTATTTGAAAAGCCACCGCAACCATACTGGTTAGTAAAATAAAAAGATGATAAAGAAATGGAAATTGGCAATTTGAATTGGAACTGCAGGAAAAAAGAAAAGCATGAGAGTTACTTGAGAATCAAGGGAGTGCCATCTTTTTTAGTAAATTATTATTAAAATAATCCCTATAATCTTACAAAAGGTTTTAAAACTAATTAATTAATCTTTTAATAAATGTTGACCGAACTTAATTTAATATTACTTTATTAAAAAAAAAAAGACTTATTTTCTCATCACTATTTCTATGTTATCCATTTGTTTTTTTTTCCCCAATCTTTGTAGTTCTTAAAACAAATAAATTAATTAAGTTAAAAAAGATAGAATAAATGAAAAACACAAATGAATTAGTTTTTAAAACTAGAAGGATCATTTAATTTGTTTTGTAGAACTATAATTTATAATTTACTCATTTCGTGATTGTGTTGGATAGACCGTCACCAAGTCACACCATCATCGAATGACCATGACAAATCCATAAGAACATTACTTGGAGAAACATTACTTGCACTCTACCAGCAGACTTAAGAAGGTCGGGGAATTCTTTATCAAGTAGAAGAAAAAAAAGAGGAGGAATTAATCAGTAACATCATTTAGATTAAATTGAAATCTCTCGGTAACATCATTTCCATTCAATTGAAGACAAATTTCCATTGATCAACCCTTAAGCTATAGTTTTTTTTTAAATCCTTGAGCTATAGATGACAGAAAATGAACCATCCATATCTGTATAATCCCTCTATACTGAATAAAAAATGCCTCTTTGCTAGCCTGGCCCCAATAGTTATATGATATATTAACATGGCTATGCAGATATATCTTTAAGCATCGTCAGTTAGTTTCATGCTGGCTCTGCTGCTGAATTGCCTTGTAGCACTGTAGACTGCAAAGCGGAAGCTTCGACTTGGAATCTCGATACTTGTATGGGTTAGCACAAGAAGGGCCCGCGCACTTCTCTCTTGGAGGAGGATAGCTGCACATTCGGAGAGAATTCATATCATCAATAAACAATCGTTGATATCAGTTTGGCCAAGTAAATTTGGTGCTTTGGCATGAATTTTCAATTTGCAGAAGAAAACAAAACCTGCAGGGTTTAGAGTCGAATATACTAGGGAGACCCATTTCTTTGGGAAATGTCACCACAGTCCCTGTAGGACCCATGACCCATCTGATGGTACTCGATGCATGCATCTCGGCGTTGGTAGCCTTCTCCTAAACATGAAAATGTGAGAAATTTGAACGCAGCTTTGTATAAGACACTAGGAAGTTTACCAGACAATTGCGGATACCTGTGCCAAATCTTCCAGACGCTTCTTCATTTTCTCTTCTCGTTTTTTTCTGCTGGAATCTTGACCAAGAATTTTTCTTATAGCTTCAGCCTACAAAATCAAAACCAAGAAAAAATAAAGCATATGCCTGTTTAACCTTCGTGGATCTCTCATGCATATGACATACAACTGTATATACACAAAAACAAACCTCAGATTCCCTAGCAGCCTTCTCAACTTGCAATCTTCGTCTCTGAGCGGCCTCCGCTTTCTTTGATTGCTGCTCGACCTCCGTAAGTTTCTCCTTTTGCTCTGTAATGAACAAGAACAAGCAATCACAACAATTAATAAGAAACTAGAGTTCTAATGGACAATAAAACACACATGGAAAAGATTCATTCTCACTTTTTGATGGTGCAGGTGGTAATCCATTTGGAAACTCAATTAAGTTAGCATCAGGAACAGAAGAGCCATCTTTACTTGACTGAAGAGCCCGTTGACGCTTAGTTAAAGTCAGCTCCCTCTTACCATCTGTCAATGACTCAACATATTCTTTTTTCTGCTTCTTCTTACTACCTGCGAACTCACCATCAGATAATGGTTCTTCTTCCTCATAGTCTTCATCCTCTGGTGCTTGGTCTGATCTGGATATTTTTTTCCCATCTTTAACCAGCCTCGAAGCACCAATGCTTCCCAGGGTAGAAAGTTTTCGTTGTTTCTTACTTGATTCATCATCATCATTTCCATCATCTTCCTTATGTCTTGATGGGACTTTTAACTTGAGCTTCTCTAGGTATCGGATCTCGTCATCGTCGTCATCCTCACCAAATTCCCCATCCAGAACATGCCTCTTGGGGGCCCGCTTGTTCTTACGTTCGTACTTATTTCCTTGTTTCCCAGCAGTATTTTTGCCCGAAGTCTTCCCCATTAAAAAATCCTCTTTCCCGAGACTAAACCCTCCTCTAGAGAATTCCTTCCAAGGAACTCCTTGCAAACCTGGCCTCTTACCTGAAACAAAACGTTCCTCCTCTAAATTCCCCTGCAATAAAATAATTTAAAATAATGAGATTACACCAGATTCTAACATTACTCAATAATGAGATCACTTATTAGGTGAGATACTGCCGGATTCTAACATTACTCAATAATGAGATCACTTATTAGGTGAGATACTGAGATAATACACATTAATGTGGTAGATATTCTTCCATAAAAGTGAAGACAAAAAGGATGCCAAATAAACCCACACAAAAACAAATCTATGTGCACAAGCTGAAAATTGGTGTCAACAAATGATCCAAAAAATGCAAGTAATGATGGAGAATTGGTCAAATTACCATGCGAGTAGTTCTATAAAGTATTGCAAACTCTACGTGGAAGTTCTTGAAGTTATACACCTCCAACAACCAGTACAAACCTTCCGGCACGATATTAAGAGATAGGTAATTCTTACTTTAGGTTAAAAATAAATATATAAGTTAAAATTAGTGCAACAGACACAGATACAAACCTTCAGGTGCACTGTTAGGACGTGTGTGATTTCCCAAAGGTAATTAAAAAAAATACTTGACATTTAAATTGGTATTTGGTCAAAGTGAACGTCCAAAAGCAAATGCAATGCATGAATATGCATGCAAGAATTAAGAGGTCGCCATAATTCAAGCAGTCAAGATGACAAGAACACCTGAAGACTAAGTTTCTGCCTTGTGTTGGAGGTGTCTGAGAATCGGGGATTCTTTGTAGAAGGCACGCCATTAGTAGTCGAGTTGGCATTAATTGTGTGTGTCACATCACCAACCTTAAACTTGACCTTTTTAAACTTGCTTTCATTTCCTAAAACATCTAAACTCACTCCTGACTGCTCTGAACTCCAACTTTCACCATTCCTTCCACAATACATACTTGCAGTTCTAGACTCCACATCCATGCATTCCTTCAGCTTGCTTTTGCTTCTCCAATTCGCAGGGGCAAGAGCACCTTCACGAGAAGTTTTATTGTTAATCACACTTCTCCTTGAGTGACTGTCAGAAAATGCTCCTTTTCTTTCAGCTCTAGTAGTAGCCGAAGAAACCCTGGACACGGATTGATTAAGACCAAATTCTTTCCTCCTACAATTATCAGCATTCTCATCACTGGAAGCCTTGCTCATGTCATCTGAAGGTGGTGATATCGATAATGATGAACGATCATAATTGTCTGTAAATGCCTGGGAATCCTTAGGTCGGCGAGAAATTTGACTCCTCTTCTTTCTTACTGCGCTTCCCATGGCATCAAACTGAACAAGACCCAACTCTTCCATGTGGTGAAAAACTACCCACTCATTGTTGCTTCAAGTCAGATACGCACAAAGTCACAATAAACACCTATTCCAAAGATGGCTTTCGTAAAACCTGCATAAAAAACCTAAGCAATTATATTGGATAAACCCTGAAAAAGAACTAAAATGCATATTACTTTCTCATCACATTATAATAACCATGAGAGTGGAAAACTGATGCGAGAGGGAATAGAAGAATAAAGCATTCAAGGCATAGCATCCAGAGAAGTCATTCCAAAACGGAAGATACAAGTAAAACATCTTGGAACTAAAACCAAATAAAGTAAGCGGAATTCAATGATAGAAATGATAAAAAAAAAAACCTCATCGCAAACAATGACGCAGTCTGCTGGCATCAAGCTCAACAATAAAACAGCAAAGAACCCAAAACCTCATAAGATAGGCAGGCAGATACAAGATAAAGCACCAAATTAGTCGATAATTGAAAATCAATAGGGGAAATTGTACAAAATTTAACCATATAAAAGTCCAAGCCCAGTGAATTGAAAACTTGAACAAATCGGTGTGACATCTAACCAAGCACAATGACCCATCAACAAAACCAATTGACAAACCGCAGCAGCAACTGAACACTTATGAATCAAAGGAAACACACAATTGTAACCAAACAGGACCCCATAAAACAACACTAACTCAATTCCCGTGAATCCTAACCGTAGACACTAAAAACATTCAAAAATAACACAAATCAATCAACCAAAACAAAACCGACGAGAAAATATGCAGTAAAACACACAATAGAATCATGCATTGATCGATCATCACAAACAGATAAATCCCCCAAAAAAAGAGAAGAAAACAAAGAATGTTACCAGAGGAGAACGGATGCGCAGAGTGAAAAAAGCAACGAGAAGAGAAGACGAGAATAAGGAGAGAAGAGAGAGAGAAATAAAAGTGGTAGAAAGATTTGGTGGTGTTTGGTTAAGGTTATAACTAGTTTAGAGAGAAGAATAAGAAAGATAGGGTTAGAGAAAGAAGAATGAGGGGGGTAAAGGATTAGAGAAAGACAAGTACTAGTAATAATCTCCTTCTTGTTCTCCATCTTTTGGCTATTGCCACACCCCTCACCCCCACCCACACGCACACACTCTGTTTTTTTTTTTTTGTTGGGGGTGATTTTAGCCTAAGCCCTCTTTGGTTGTTTGTTGTTGTGGTGGTTGTTGTTTTTGTCTTTGACTCGGTTACTCCAACTCAGTGAGGCACGCACAATTTCTCTCTCTCTCTCTCTCTCTCTCTCTCTCTCTCTCTCTCTCGTGTCTTTCCTTTTATTTCCCTCCTCTTCAGCACACGGACGCGGTTATTCCACTGCAAGTTTATGCGCAGGTTAAGGCCGTGCGCACCCGCATGTTTACGTTGAGCTTTCTGTTTAGCACATGCGCACGTTTTCGTCACGTGCCTGGTACTAATGGTACCGTTTTTCTTTTATTTTTCTGGCTCGGCAAAATTCAGGAGGGGGGGGGGGGAAGGAAAATTAAAGGGGCCTTTTGGTATATATACATTTTCTACATCTGTTTTTCAAAAAAATTGAAAACCTGTATGTTATAGTTTTCGGTTATCAAAAGTATAAAAACCGGCCACGGATTTTCAAAAGCTCTCGTGATTGATTTAAATTATATGTTGTGTCCGATGATTTGGGGTTCGTGTTGACTTTGGAACATCGATGTTAAGCTACAAACAACCATGTCGGAGTATCGGTTTGATCCAAGTTCGAGTAACATGAAGTGCATCGATCCATGTCTCTACCATCCCACTTATATTAGTGCATTTGTTAAAATATATATTTGTTAATTGTACCGAGCTTTTTATTAAATTTTATTAATAGGTGACGTGTCATGTTCATGGGATATGTTTTAAAATCATTATTCAACACATTATATATATATATATATAAACAAAAAGAACTAGGTATTTTCCCAACTCAGTGAAGGAGCTTGCATTTTTTTTCTCTCCTTTTCGTCCATTATTTTAAATTTCAAATGTCAACATTTTTTTTATTGAATTCTTTTATGGTCTAATTAGATGAGATTAAATTTAAAATTTTAAGTAGAAACATTAAAATAAAAAATAAAGAATTAAAATGTAAAATATAAAAAAAATACACGGTTAATATCAAATTCATGACAATTTTGATTTTAGATTAAAAATTTATTTTATTTATTTTCAATCCTTGATTTTAAAAAGAGAAAGTCATTAGAAAATGAAGAGGAGAAAGAATGTTGCTGGTGTTAATGATTTCAACAATCAAAATGGCTTAATTTGGTGTTAAAAAGTTTTATTTGACAAGATAAGTTTGAAAATAATGGTTTTTGGCCTTCGTATTGTCAAAAACAATTGATTAAATCTTGTTATTTTATGTGATTTCATGTTGTTTTTGTAATTTTTTGCTATTTTAAAGCCATAAATGGATTTGTTAAAATTTATAAAGTTTTTCTTGGATGTTTTTATGTGAAAAAATAGTTGAAAGTGGATCCTTTTTTTTTTAATCTAAAAGTCAAAACTCAACTTTCTTGTGGTTTTTAGACCAGCTAAAATGATCAAAACTAGGAAGTTACTAACGTGTCATTTAATTTAATTTTTTTTGAAGATAAAAAGGAGCTGAAAAAATATAAGTTCAAACATGTGGCTATGAGTTTCCAAGCCCGCACACGTTTAGGGTCGAGTAGTTGGCTGGGTGTAAGGGCATGACATGCCAAACCTGGTAACGTCTAGTCTTTTTTTTTTAATTAATACCCTCTATCTTTTGTATGTATTCTTTTAGTTTATATAATTATTTTTTAATTTTTATAATGTTTAAAAGAGATTAATATAATTTTTATTTTTATTTTTCATTTGATATAAATAAATTGTATTTGTATGATGTATTTTTTAAAAATCTTTTGTTTTTGATGAGAAAAAATAACTTCCACAATAAAATAACAATAAAAACACAAAAATTTAAAAGAGAAGGGGGTATTGAATATTTGCATACCCATCCGGTTTTTTTTTTTTTTTTTGCTTTTATAAGAAATATTGGCTTAATACTTTAATATTTAATTAATAAAAAATATTTTTAAAACTCATTTTATTAATGATCAATAACTTCTTAGCATTTCTCAGTTAAGAAAAAAATATGATACAATGAAACACATCCATCCATAATATGGGTATATTCTTCTACAATTAACTTGAAATCCAAGCTAGTAAATTCGTAATTAATGGATGCTATTTTGTTGAATTTATACATGGAAAGACAATGGTTTTTTCAATATTAAATTGATACTAAAAAATATCTCTCTTAAAACTTGTTTTTTAAAAAATAGATGTAATAAAACCTTTTATAGTGTTCGTGAATAATGGTCATGACAATATTTATATGTTATCTGGAAATATAGTAGAAATTATGTTTTTTAAAAATTTAATTTTTTAATAAATATATTTTTTATATTTTTATTTTAATATGCTGATGTCAAAAATAATTTTTTAAAAAAAATATTATTTTAATATATTTTTAAATAAAAAATACTTTAAACCACAAGATACACTTCCAGATATCTTCCAGTCAGTCATTCATGGATGACACATAAAATCTCTCTTAACTAGGATTTCTCAAATAATAGTCATTCATGGATGACATATAAAATCTCTCTTAACTAGGATTTCTCAAATAATATTCTTCTTTCAAACCACGCATGCAAACGATTCTGTTGCAATTAGAAATCAATTTGAGGAACAGATTGCGCTATCAAACCCCATTGATTGAAGACCTTCACACGTTACTAATAGATACCAATTTCTTCCAAATGATACTATACAATCTCAAAACCTCTAAATATCATCCAATTATTATAACACTTATCAAACAACTAGCTTGATTGTCCGAGCTACACTCTGTATTTCTTAACCCTCCAGGTTACATAACTGTAGAAAAGAGGGCTCATTTCATCAGAAGTTGCCTTCTACTAGAGAAAGAAAAGGCGAATCTGTCTGTCTTGGATGGCTAGTGTTATACTCCAACAAAGATATGTTAATCTTGTGACACCGTGACTAGATCCTCTGTTTGTTCAATGATTAGTTTTGTGGCAAATTAGACTCGCTTTGCCGATGGAGGTGCTATAAAGTCTTACAGGGTAGAGCATTCAATGATCACAGACCGGGTATAGATTAGGCTTTATTCATCAAAAAGTTTCCCAACATGACAGTGATCGCTAATCAAAGTAAACTGCAAGAAAAGAAACGAAAAGGATTGCATTAATTCATAGCCAGAACATGGGGAACTATCCCAATCTCACAAGAATGAAAAAAAGGGGGAAAAATGCACATTATAAGCTAAATTCAAGTGGCACGACCACCAATTTGTTCTATACTCTTCAACCTGGGCAAGCAGGATTTTCCTGCAACACGACATTAGAAAGGAAAAAAACTGATTAGCAAATATAGACATTGATTGGTTTTAAATAAATATCACAGAGAGATTTTTAATGTGGAAAAGATGTATAGCTGCTCTGTTTACTAATTGGAAAATATCTTGAAGTGCAACATTCCATCCCTCCACGACTTTCCAATCCCTTGACTCGCTTGAATTCTTCTAAGCATAGAGACCTGATCCCAATCTTCAAGTTTGTATCCACCTTCTTGCTCTTTTACAAGCTTCATATCATACCTAATGCTTCTCTCAACATCATACACCGCCATGACAGTTTTTCCAGAGTTTCTCGCTAGGTTTTCACTCTGTTCAAGTGGCAATCTTGGCATGATGTACTTTTCGACCCCTTCAGTAGGCAACGTAAGGCAACTCCTGACATCCTCATCAGCTAGTTGTTTGTTTACTGGCCAATTGTGCATCGACTCCAAATTCAGCAAATCATCAAAGTTTGAGACTGCCGTACAACTCATCGTGTAAGGAGAAATTTGGTGAGAGTAAAAGAAGAAGGGAGACGCTTATACACGGAGAACTCTGACTTAATTTGCAGTTATGTTTTTTCTATTCCAGGCTTAGTTTCAAACTCTCTTACTTTTAACTTTTTTTTTCCTTTTCCTGTTTGGTTTCTAGCTTTCTCCTGTTTTGCTCCATGGTTTTGGAAAATAAGTTGTCTATATATATATATATATATATATATATATATATATATTGGATGATTATTTGAAGACTTCCTATTTCATGGGTTGAATTAGTGTTTAGTGGCTCTGTTTGATTGTTTTTGTGGTTGATAATTGTTTTTATAAAAAATATTATTTTAAATTAATTTTTTAAATCATTATAATGTGCATATAAAAAATAAAATTTAAAAATAAAAAAATTATTTTTTAAACAAAAAATACTTTAAAAAATATAAAGATTTTAGTTTTCTGTTCCTATTTAATTGTAACCGTTTTTATTTGAGATACTAAAAAAACATAAGAAATCTTTCATCTTATTTCCCTCTTTGTTAATAATCTTTTTCGTGCCATCTTTTCCAGCTGGCATCATTAATAGTGACAGATATTGCAATTTTATGAAGAGAAATATAAGAGAGAATAAAAAAAAAATATTTGTCAAGATTAATGAAAATATAATACCCATAAAATAAATATCGGTAATCACTCTCTTAAATTTTCCTGAAATTAGATGGGTTGAAGCTGCATTATTATATTATTGGCAAAAATTGTTGCTGCCTCATTTTTCTTTTTTATTTTTTTTATTTTTTTTGTTATTATATGTCTTAAAAAGAAAATGAAAAACTAACAGGCACCACCAATGACAAAGCCAGGATTTATTTTCAGCGGGGTCAATTAATAATCAATATATAATGAGAAATTATACCATGATACCTAAAATAAGTGATGGTAGCAATTATTCACGTTCAAAATCAACAATGAATTAAACTACAATTTTTTTTTAAAAAAATACATAATATTAAAAAATCATTGCTTGAATTTATAGATCTTGTACTGCAAAATGGATATTAAAAACACGAAATTTGAGCTCCTAGAAGAGAAAAATCACGAAGTCTTTAAACTCCTTTGTAGCTTGTTCTCCAATATTTTAACAATTTTGCAAACCACCAAAGAAAATTAAAATTTTAAAACTTTAATATAAAACGAAAAGATTTTTAAAAAAAATAACACCATGAACCACATTTACCTTGTTCAAACTTTAAACTAAAGATGTGAATCTGTCGGATTTGGGAATGGGAATTATAACGAATTCCTTTTATTTTATTTTATAGTGTTTGAATTGGAAAATAAATCAACTCCTTTTTTAATGTAATTTTAGTACTTGATAGTGAAGAAAGGAAAGGAAAGTTAAGGTAAATAAAGCTAGAAATAGCTTATTTATTTTTATATTTTAAAAATGGTTTTGAAAAAATTTAATTTTTTTATTTTAAATTATTTTTTATGTTTTTAGAACATTTTGATGTGCTAGTATTAAAAATATTTTTTAAAAAAATATCAATATAATTTTAAGTAAAAAACATTTTGAAAATTAATTACTAATTTAATATAAACACCACACCGTCTAAATCTTTTTAAAAACTATTTGTTTCTGTGGTTGCTTTTGCTTTTGAAGCCAATCACAAGAAACAAATGTTTGGTAACTAATAAAACTCAATTCACTTTTCATGGATCCCATTAATATCTGCATTGAAAACGCAGGATAACTGAAAGCAGCACAGTGCTGCTTTCAGCCGTGGAGAGTGACTCCATTGTTCACCTGAACAGTGGTGCATGTCTCTGCTATTCCGACCGAACCGGATCCGGTCAAAAGCTAAATGCATTGAACCGGGTCTGACCCAGTAAAAAAAATTAAATTTTATTTTTTTATTTTTAATTGTGTTTTATTGATGACGTAGCATTTGCAGAATTTGATCGTCATTCCAATTTTGTTCCTAATTATATTTTACCTGATATTGTTGCACACTCAAAAAACCAAGAAAATTGTAATCCTTGTCGGATGTATTTTCTACGTGATGGAATTGTAGATAGTTTAATTGAACAAAAAAAAATATTTTATGTAAAGTATTATTTATTTCATGATGTAATAGTAATAGTTAAATCTATAATATTTAAATTAAAAACCATCAATATTAATATATATATATATATATATCTATATTTTAAATTATTTAATAACCTCAATTTCAAAAGTATTCTTAACCAAACACATTAAATTATTTTTTGTTCAACCTTAATTTTAACCATAGTTTTAACCAAACATACATAAATATCAAATTAACCTCAATCAAAATTAAAAATATATTTTATAAAGTAATTTTTTTAAATTACAACTACAAAAACTACTATAATATCAAACACAGTTGGAGCTGTTGTGGTGGTAGGACACAACAAATTGCAATGGTTTTGTTTGCGTTTTGATCCTAAAATATAAGAGTTGAGTTTTACAAAATTCTAGGATTTTTTCGAAGTCAGTCAGCAATATCACCTTTAAAATCTTAGATTCGTATGGCATCTACCTCTATCTCTCAAAAACAATTTTGGAGATCAGGTGACAGCCATCACTTTTACGTGGCCTCGCCATGAGCACCGCTGCAGCAATCACAAGCCGTCGAGTTGATGGTGTGTGCCTTGTGAAGGACGCTGGGAACATGAACAGATAAATTATAAAGATCAAACTAATCCATGACTGCAGAGTCTGTTGTTATTTCTTACAGAAATTATATTTTTTTCATATTTGCGTGGCGTGGCAGGAGCTTGGTGGGTATTTAGTAGCATAATAATGATTGTTTTTTAAAATATTTTTTTATTTAAAAATATATTAAAATAATATATTTTTTTATTTTTTTAAAATTATTTTTGATATAAAATAATATAAAAACATCAAAATAAATTAATTTAAAATAAAAAGTTAAATTTAATTTTAAAAAAATACTTTTAAAATATAAAAATAAATAAATGCACGTTTCTCGGGTGTTTCGGGTTCTATTCGGTCCTTTCCCTAGCTGGCTTTCTGTGCTTAAGTTCTTGCTAATATAATAAAATAAATCAGTACTTATTGGTACTTTGCTGCATATAAAAGACTTCATCTCTGTTACCTAAGTTTACAGCCACAGAATGTACACTTTTCCTCCTAGTACACTCACTGTCTTATGGTTCATAAAAAAAAAAAAGTATCCTTAATTGTGGTTAGTGATGTTTTTAAATGATTAAGGAACACGTTTATATTGGAAAATTTAGCGGCAGCTAAATTAAACACAAGCTAAAACTAAGTGAAAAATCAAATTAATTAGTTATCAATAATTTGTTGCTTGTTAATCTTGAGGGATATATTTAATTTTTAAATTTGCTTTTTACACTAAAAATTTATATGATAGTTAATTTTAAAATTTATAAAATTAATTAAGGTTTACAAGCTAATTAGACACGTATAATAATTTAAAATAAATAAATAAACAAACGGTTGCTTGTGTCCAGCTATAATGCCGTATAGAAGCTTCATTGAAGAGAGCTAAAATAATTTATTTTAAGTTGGATGGTCTAAGATAATGCTTCAAGGTCCGGGTATCAGTATGAACAGTGAAATTTATGCATAAGAGCACTAGATGGATAGATAGATCAGAGAGGGCAATGGATTATAAGTTTTCAATCAAAGATGACATTCCGAAACACTGGTAAAACGTCCAAATGTTAATGCTTCCTAGCGATTCCTCTGTGCAAAACATGCATGACAGGACTCCTTGCCATAACATGGGATTACTCTATTATTTTGACTCCTGGGAGCAATATAGTTATGTCCACGGTGATGCTAGCCAGCATATCCAATTTCTGATCAACGTCCTTCAATGGCGATTCTTCACCTTGCTCAAGAAAGGCGTCCTGACACGTTTCAGGATATGAAGCTATGGCACCAAGCATTTGAGTCAGTCTGTCCGTGTCGTGAGTGGAAATTGCAGTCAAAGCATCATTGAGGTCAGTGATTCCAGCTTCATAAGACTCTACGCATATGTCAAGAGAGTCCCTCGTCGTGGCTGATAAAGAGGTATCCTTGCTTAGTTTCGTGACCGTGGCTATGGCTTCCTGAAAATCTTTGTGGAGAGCTTGTATCCCCATTTCAATGACTGAAATGGGATCGGCTGCGCCGGTTTGATAAGGAGCAATGGTGGCAAGACACTCTGCCTGGAATCTAGTCGCACCGCATATTTTCGTCAAAACAGCATTGTGAACGGAAGGTGAATATGGCAATAAGGGTTGTGCATTTGTTGGAGAATCAGGCGGTGATGGGGAGGATTCTGTCTCTGTTGAAGAAGCTGGAGATGGCGATGAGGAGGAAAGTGGCAGTGGGGAAGAAACCGGAGATGGCAATGGGGAGGGTTCTGTCTCTGTTGAAGAAGCTGGCGATGGCAATGGGGAAGAAACCGGAGAAGGCAATGGGGAGGATTCTGTCTCTGTTGAAGAAACCGGAGACGGCAATGGGGAGGATTCTGTCTCTGTTGAAGAAACGGGCGATGGCAACGGGGAGGAAACCGGAGACGGCAATGAGGAGGATTCTGTCTCTGTTGAAGAAACTGGCGATTGCAATGGGGATTCAATAGGTTCTGAAGATGCGAAAGACAAGGCCGGTCCTAGGCAATCAGGACTAGCACTATTGCTGGCATTGCAAGGGTCGCAAATGACCTCAGAAAAGAATGAGAGAAGGGAGGGAACGAGGAGGAGGAGGATGGATTTGTTGAGTTCCATTTTCTTCTACTGGAGGAGAGAAGAAATGGAGAGAGAGAATGATGAGGGCAGCTGATCTTGGCATTGAGAACCGTTTAAAGTATATTTATGGGATCTTCTGAGTGGCGAATGGGTTACCCAAGAAAACAGGAAAACCATGCAAATTTTGCCATGCTTGAAGTCCGGCTGTCTGCTCAACTATTTTTTGCATTTAGGCATTCAAAAGTCATCACGTCAAGGATTTCCAGGTTGATTTTTCCCGGAATAGTTACACAGAGTGAAGAGCATTTAGGATGACAGCAGAGCTTTTTCCTTATTTTTGCTTGCCTCTAAAATAATTTCTTGGTCTTCCTAATCGCTGTATCCTGGCATGCCTGAAATTGGCCCTCTAATTTTCTTAATACGGACAAAGTCATAAACCTTGCAGCTATCCCCACTTAGATTGTGGTTAGATTTCAGATAACAATATAGCAATACCTGGTGGCTACGATTTTTGGAGAGGTAAGTTGTTGACATGAACCGTGTCATGAAAAGCATCAAGCAGGGTGTTTCTTTGATTTGCTTGACTGACTTTATGAAATGATCTTTTCGCCAATTCTAGTTCTCTTTTCCTTTTCTTTTCGCTTGTCTCAGAAAATATATATATATATATATATATATATATATATATATATATATATATATATATATTTTAAAATAATTTTTTTTAAAATTTATTTTTAACATAATACATAAAACTATATAAAAACAAAAAAAAATAAATTTTTGCCAAGCTTCTTTAAGCCTCATTTTTAAATGGGGGCTAGGAGGGAATGGTTTTGTGCGAATTAAAAAAATCTCTACTTCGACGTGTGTGATTTATGTTCATCTTGCTTTATGGCCATTTCCTCTGTGGCTTTTGCGAATTTCTTACAATCATCGAAGAAACTATGATCACATTCATTAAAAAAAAATGCCAGACCGCCTCCTTGCTGATTAAATTAAGAGCAATGAATCCAAAAGCTTCTTAGGTGGTTATGGAATAGGATTCGGGTATTATTAATGATATGATCAGAACGTGAAATCTATATTTTTTTTTCCTGATTTGAGCTGCAGCTTGATTATGATGAACTAGTTACAGTCTCTGTGCCTTCTTTCTGGGTTTCGGTCTAAAGTCGCTTGTTGAATTGCTTCCTGGAAATGGGTTTCTTGCTGTTTTATATTGGAAGGTAGTATAATAAATTCAGGAGGCTAGGATTTTATGTTGCCTTCTTGATAAGCCACCCCTTTTAGCTAATCTAATTGTTGCCTTCTTGATGAACTGTAATTATTGCTTTTGTTCTCGGTATGAATGATGAAATGTTATGCATAAGACCAGCAAAGAATATAGAGCAAAGGAATACTATTTTCAGTCAAAGAGGATTATTTTGAAATGCTGAAAGCATCTTAATGCTTCCTCGCGATGCTAAAATAACATTCCTCTATACAAAAGAACGCTGTAAGAGACACAGCAATAAACAGTTAATTTAACTCCAGTGGAGAGATGCTGAAATTGCCAGGTTGATGCTAGCCAACGTAGTCAACTTCCGATCCATCTCCTTCATTGGCGAATCGAGTCCTGGTCGCTCAGCAAACGCTTCCTCACATGTGTCAGGGTATGTTATGGTGGCACTAAGCATTGTACTCAGTTTGCCAATGTCGTGGGAGGAAATTGCAACCAAAGCATCATTGAGGTCAGACATTCCGCTATCAAAAGACTCTAGGCATGTGTCCAGGGAGTCCTTAACCACGGCTGATGAAGAGGGATCCTTGTTTAGTTTTGTGGCAACGGCAGTGGCTTCCTCAAAACTTTTGTGGAGAGCTTGCATTCCCATTTTAAGGACTGAAATGGGATCGGTTCTTCCTGTTAGGAAAGGAGCAATGGTGGCAATACATTCTGCTGGGTAATCGGTCAAGCCACATATTTTCGTCAGTGCATAATTGTTGGCTGGTGATGGCAATATCGATATTGATTTTGTTGGAGAAACAGGTGGTGATGGGGAGGAAGCTTGTGGGGAGGGGGCGGGATCTGTCGGGGGTAATGGGGCCTGAACGGGCGGTGAAGATGGGAAAGACAACGCCGGTCCTAGGACGAAGGCAGGCCCTGTAGCCTCATGATTGCTGACGTTACGAGGGACACAAATGGCCTCGGCAACGAATGAGAGAAGAGGAGAGAAAAAAAGGAGAAGGATGAACTTGTTAAGCTCCATTATCTTCGCTTGGAAAAGAGTAGAAATGGAGAGGCAAAATGAGGACAGGCAAGTATATATTTATGGGATCTTTAGAGGGGTTGACTGGGTTATCCAAGAAAATAGGATTACCAAGCAAATTTTGCCGATGCTGTAAGTTTGGTGTATCTATTTTTGTATGTATTATATATTAGTGGTGAGTTACGGCATCCAAACTTGGTTTTTCCCGGAATAGGTTCACAAAGGTGTAAAGCGTCATGGGCAGAGCTTTATCCATCCTCATCCTTCTCTCTTTTTTCCCCCCTCTAAATGCTGTCTTGTTCTTCCTTGCCATGTCCAGGCAACTCAGAAATTAGGGTTCCTATTTATTTTCCATAACCAATGCAAAACCTTGCAGCTATCGTCCTCTTGGTTTTGGGTGGATTTAGATAACAAAATGACTTGTTAACATTAACCAGTTCATGAACTACAACCAAGTGTATCTGTGATTTGCTTACCGCTATGATATATGCATATCAATCCTAATTTTTCTACGTGCAAGTCTGTATACGTATTTGTAATGTATTGTTTCATTCAACATCTGAATCAGTTTCCAGATGTTTACAAGAGAAGCAACATTAAATTTTGCAGGCCAAAAGAATAGTTCTTCAACTAGCGCTTACCATCTCAATTTACTTGGTTTTTGCTCCAAAAAATACCTTTTTGCTCATCAAAATTTTCCATCTCGTTCAATTTTCTTTTCTTCTTTCAATATCTTGAAAATAAAAACACAATAAATCTGAAAAGAACATGGCATTGACAGAAGGACTAGGTCATAAATGGGTTTGTGAAACTACATGCGTAAGTTATAAATAACTCGTAAAAGAACGGGTGAAGATTAAATAAGAACCCATGAAGGCCATCCAGTATAACAAGCTACGAGGCATATATACAAAATTTCATCAGCCATGTAAGAGAACAGCCAACACTGCTTTCAGGAGAACTTAACAGTGGTCATCCACAAGGCAACACAAAAAACAGCCACTCCCCAACTCCCCACCAATCACAACTACAAAATCTATCCCAAAAAGAAATCCTAATAAATATTCCCCCACTTTGAACTTTTCAAATTCCTCACATTGTTGTATTGGGACATCAAAAGAAAGCTTCAAACTAAGTAAAGTCTCCAAGTTGACTACCTTTGAGATATTCATCGTCCTTCATGAAGATCTTCTGAGAAAACTGCTGTCCGAGAGATGTTGTCGTTATCAAAGGTGCTTAGACCAGAGTACGGACCAGATGAGAACATTGAAGATGTCCCATCTGATTCAAAGGTAGTAGATGACTGTCTCAGGTTGGCCCGGGCATTGGGGGCTAACATGGAATCTTGATATTCCATTACTCGCTGCACCATTTTAAGAGACTGAACCACTTCACCCATAGTTGGTCGCTGGCTTGCCTCAGGGGCCACACAAGCTGCTGCAATTGTGCAAACTCGTACAAAATCCTCCTTCGGATATTTTCCTCCAAGCCTTGGATCAACAAGCTCTTCTAACCGATCCTTGTCTCTCAGAATGGGCCTGGCCTGAAAGCAATTAAAGAGAATTTGTTAACCTCTCCAGAATTTTAATAACTGTGAGATGTTTTTATATTGCCAAATATCAAGATATGAAACCAGGAATTCAAATGATGGGTTGAAATGGTCAGTATCCTACTAACCCAAGTGACAAGGTTCTCTTGACCGGATGGCTGTGCCATATCAACAGGCTTCCTTCCAGTCAGCAACTCAAGGAGGACAACTCCATAGCTATAAACATCACTCTTTACTAGTAGATGTCCGGTCATAGCATACTCAGGGGCTACATACCTATAAATCAACACCATTTCATCTCAATGCCCATCAAATTGGGAAAACATACAATTAAGAAGAGAGAGACTCAGACAAACCCAAATGTTCCCATGACACGAGTAGACAGATAATTTGCTCTGCCTTCAGGCGCCTGTTTGGCAAGTCCAAAATCAGCAACTTTAGCCTGAAAATTGTTCTCGAGCAATATATTGGATGCCTTGAAATCTCTGTGGATCACACAGGGTTGTGAATCCTCATGTAGGTATGCAAGTCCTCTTGCAGCATCGAGTGCAATCTTCATTCTGGTATCCCAATCCAGAGGACAGTTTACACCCAGAGGACCTGAGGCATGCATGTTTAGAGCAGCATTAATATTTTGAATAATATAATGCAATACTACTGTAGCAAGGATTCAGGTATGTGTGTACCAGCCCAACTTGTTAGATTCTCAGAAATCAGATGCAAGCATAGTAAAACAATCATTAACTGTTAATGTTTATACCTGTTATCATTCGTCCGCTTGATATTCAACAAACTCATAAATTTGGTTCAATTTGATAAACAGACCACACTAAAGAAAATCAATTTCAATTTGTTAGAAGCATAGCTGATGGGGCCAATTTAGGGTCCAAAAAAGAAAGGTCTGTTGATGTAACACATTCTAGAGAAAAAGGAACCAGATGAGGGAACAATCCAGAGTGTATTAAATTTCATATCTCGTGGGCGCCCATGCTGTGAAGTCATTTTTACATCCAACATTAGAAAGAAAACAAGCCAGGTGCAAAACTTCACTGCTTGGACTTGATGTTTGCTCTCGCACACTAGTGTTAACCCAGGTTGAAACCAGTACATTCAACTAAAGAGCCAGACATGTCCAGAATAGGTAATGAATAATGCCTAATTTTTTTCACATATATTCCATCTCCATGCAACCAAATTAGAAAGAAAATACCATATCAAACACTAAAATGCTGGAAAGATATGAAATTGGAAAGAAAATATCAAATTACCATGGAGCCAGGCCTCCAGGCTTCCATTTGGAACAAGCTCATAGCACAGTAGGTTTTGTGAAGAGTCACGACTGCTATAGTAGCCCACAAGTTTGACAAGATTACGGTGATGCAGCCTGCTAAGCATCTCAACCTCCACCAAAAATTCTTTATCCCCTTGTTGCCCTCCATTAGTAAGCCTCTTAATTGCTACAGCTGTGCCATCACTTAAGACACCTTTGAAAACTCTACCAAACCCACCCTCTCCAAGTATGCTTGCAGGTTCAAAGTTGTTTGTTGCTACTTTAAGTTCTTCATAGGCTAGAAACCGTGTACTTGAAGGATGTGGAAGGGACCCTGCTGCTGGAGCTGGAGCTGGATCTATGGTCCTTGGCTTTACTGATTTTGGGAAAAAAAAATTGAAATCAATAAGCAAGATGACATGAAAGAATAGATGAGCAAAGAACCATAAGAAAACTTAGAACAAAAGTCAGATGCGAGCATTATCATAATGAATGAGAGCAGTGTTCCCTAGATTTTCTTAAATGCTTCTATGAAAAGCACAACAGATTGGTCCCACTTCTTCAGTAAGGTGAAGTGTGTAAAGAAATTGATGGATAGCAGGAAACTTCTCTTCTTGACTTCCCCTTCTGAGATGACTCTCCTTGCTTTCTATAATACTTCACTAAAAACAGCATGAAAGTTTGTCTAGTTATTATTTAACAATCCCAAATTTATCCATGTAATATGGTTGGAATGCACAAATTAAACCCCTAATGGCTTAAGGCTGCATACAACACAGAAAGAGTCCTTTGCAGAGAAGCATACATTTGACATGCATTCCTCGTATAAAGATCAAATTGAGAGAGGAACTTTTCGCAATCAAGAGAAAACCTTATAGGTCCCAATGAGTGACTCACTACTAGCAGTGATAATCAGAGATAATGACACAAATTCCTTGGTGGGGACACTATACGTTACCACTTTGGAAGATTCCAAAAATAAATCGGAGTGACAGTAAATAGCGGTCCTTGATATTTAAGACATACCAGTTTCTTTAGAGGATGCTTTAGGCTTCCCTTTGCGGAATGCGCACGAACAAATTATAAGCATAGATACAATGGCAATAATCACAATACCAGCACCAATACCCAGAATAAGAATCAAATTTGTATGTTTGCCTTTCTTTGAAGAACCAACTGCTGACGAAGTTGAAGATTGATATACCGGTGCCTTCATAGGTGATGAAGCAACAATAGGAGCTGTATGTAAGAGGTAAAGAAACTTCAATGTACATAACGGAGAACTAGAATCTCTATGGTATTTACTGCCATATATTTTGGAACCTAAACAAAGATTTTACAAGATAATATCAAACAGCTTCCCCCCCCCCCTCTCTCTCTCTCTCATGCTTTCATAGGAAGTCTGTGACAACCTCAATTGCAGGCTAAATTTTAAGTCTTGTTTATTTACTTTATTCAATGATTTATTATTTACTACCACTATCATAATCACTTGACAGTGTGCATTTTTCTTTCTTTTTGACAGGAAAGGCGGCAATTCACATCATATACTACATGCAGCAGATTTTTCCACCGCCAGATTTGAATGCAAAATTTGTATGAATTTGAACACATGTGCTGTTCTACTGGATTGAAAGTAGAAAGTGGCTACAACACACCATTTGCAGAAACACATGTTAGAATTGCACATTCTGAAAATCCAAACAAAGTTATTACATGAGACAGAAATCACACAACAAATTGAAGGTTAACAAAAAAAGGCACTATCCAACAAAGGCTATCTGTGACTCTATCTTCTTTGTGTGGAAATTTAAAAATAGTCACCTCTTATGGCTAAATTTGTTTTTCTCGTTAGTTTGTTCAATTATCTATTTATTTATCATCATTTTGACTAGGAAGGCTATATTTACATCAAATCACAACACACACGCAGCAACTTTTCTGAGTGTTTGATTTGATAATAAAATCAGTATAAATTTGAACCATGTGCCCTTATATTTGGATTGAAAACAGAAAGCCATATCGTTTTCAGAGACATGCTAGTATTGTACAGTGAATAAGGTGCCCTCTTCTTGCAATTTGGTAGCATTCTGATGGGCCATGTCCTTGTAAACCAGGTAATTTCCTCTTGCTCAAACTTATATAATCACCTCTTTTATCTTTGGAAACACAGATTTTATCAAGAAGCATACAACTGACACATAGAAATACACATAAGCCAAAGACGAATGCAGTGAAGATAAGCTATATGTGATGGCCAAGACCATGGCACTACATATAAAAAACACTTTGGCATCCTTGAAACAAAGGAGGCTGCGTCAAAATTTACCTGGTGAGGGTGTTGGAGGTTCAAACCAAGTAAGATTCAGGAGTTTATAATCACCCACAAGAGTGGAGTCAAAATGAACCTTATGAAAGGTAAGTGAAGAGTTTACGGCAGATGCATCACTGGCAGAGAAACTGATTCCCGTGTGAGGAGTGATATCCATTGAAATATTTAATCTGGATAGGCTTAGTACATAAAAGTCTATCAGCTCAATTTGAGAAACTCGCATGCCAAGCTGGGAAGCTAGTTCTTCTAGAAACATGTTCCAATTAGGATTTTGTGAGACATTCAAAAGGAGAAGATCAAGCTTTATTGGATACACACAGTGGCAATCATGACTTCCTCGTTTCAGCACCATGTCTGGTTTACAACAATCTGCAGAACGAAAAATCAATTCTAATGCCAATGTCAATGGTCACAGCACAATCACAGATTTCTTTAGTAGGAATTATCTACAGGTTATGCAAGCAATCCAGTGCATTATCAAGCTCTTGGTATAAGGCAGCTTATATAGGAAGTAAAACATTAGACACTTTTCCTTCTATGGTTAAAATGCTCTTCCTACAAATGAGGCATGAAAACAAAAGGGAGAAGAGGAGAAAAGAAAGGTACTTAACCACAGCTGTCTTACCAGAGACGGAAGGAGATAATGGGGGCTGAGCTAAACCAGTAGGATTTGTGCCATCACCAGACTGAGTAGGAGCAACATCTACCAATCCAACACTGGGAGGCACCAATCCATTCTTCTTCATTGATGGTTTAGACAAGCGTGAACTAGTAGGGGGGTGACCAGAAGTTATCAGTGGACCATAGTTAGGAGGATGGGCTGGTGCTACCACAAATGTTGGTGCACCATGAGGTGAGAAATGTTTTTCCCATGGTTTATGTAACAATGGTAGATTGGCTGGGAGGGGTAGATCAGGAATGGCTGGTGCATCCGAAGGCACTCTAGACGGAGATAAGATTGGTCCTTCAAACTGATGATCAGTTAAATCAGCATTGATGATGGAGATTACATAACATGAATTGATGAAAAGCTGCAGAAACAAATACCAGACTCTTCTTGATAATCCTGCAACGAGCGTACAAAGTTCCAATCTAATAAGATCAGGAAAACATAACAGAAACTCTGGTAGCAGAATAAATGCAATTTAAGTGCCTTAAAATTTCAATCGAATTCTACTTCTTTTCCAATGACCTACGATCAGCACTGACAACTAACTTTTACAAATAAATGAATAAACAACCCAAAGCTCTACTCTGTTATATCTCAAATGCAACAAACGAAGCAAAAGAAAGAAAGAAAGAAATTAAAAATTTTAAATCTAATATTGTTACAAGCAGGGACGTAAGGGGGGGAAATCGTGGCGCTGGATAAAGTGTAACCCTACTTATAGAAATGAAATTTTACATCTTCTATAAAGAGATCGAGCATTGGAAACTTACTTTTCATTGTTTATTTCAATTGCAAAATAAAGCATCGTAAAACATGATAACATATTGTGCCGATAATATCAGAATTTGGTTCAGCATCCAAAACTCCTAACGGAACAAAACATAAAAAAAAAACCAAAAATCTGCAGAGTAAGCTAAAATATCAAAGAAAACCACTGCAGTACTTGAGGGTTTTAACATTCACCTAGTGCAATTTCTTTCCTAAATTTCCTCATTCAGCAAAAGCAAAAAAAGCAGCATTAATGTTCGGGGAAAAAAAGAATTAAAATTACCGGTGGTATTTGAAACTGCAAGCACCGACATCACCAACGCGGTTGATTGAGAGCACCCGTCCCGTCAGATCTGTGAGATTGCAAGCAAATAAACGGCGAGATCACACTCTAATTGAGCAAAGAACCCAAACGGACGGACGGAAAGCATATAACACTATGAGCATAAACCATTTGGCAAAAACAGAGAAGGAGGCTCCAAGGGTGGAGATATTATCATAAGAATTGGAACTCGGCGTTGATAACTCAGAGCAAAACACTCCATTAATGAGTTAACTCGAAGAGGAGAGATGATTGAACTGGAGGCTTCAGAAGGAAGGGAAACGGCAGACACTTTTTATGACTGTTTTGGCGGAGAATACCGATTTGTTTTCTCACTCTGTAATCAGTAGCACAGTACTGGAGAAGCTTTTTTTTTTTTTAGATATTTTCCTCTATATAATATATATATATATATATATATATAATTTTGAGACGTTTTTTTCTTTTTTGTCTTAGTTTTGCTTTTGCTGTGTCCGTCGAGTGAAGTAAAAAGAGGAGAAGGGCACGCACGGACTTTTTCATAATGTCCACCGAGAGCCGCTGACGGAAAAGTACAAGCTAACGGTTAAAAAAGAAGAGGATATTTGTTTCACGACTAGTATGATATGACCACAGGAAGGCAAAATTTGTTGGAATTAAATTTGAAAATCTAGAAAAAAAATGTAGAAATGAGATTTTCAAGGACTTGTTTGTGTGTTTGATAATGTAATATAATGTAAGTTTTTTGTAAATATTTTTTAAATTAAAATTTAATATTTAAGTTTTTTTATAATTTTAATATTAATATATCAAAATTATTCAATAACATAAAAAATATTAATTTAATAGAAAAAATTGTGTATGGAAGAAACAATTATTCATAATAGAATTAATTATTTTTTATTTTAGATTTTAATAATGTTGTTTTTTGAAGTGATTTTTATTTGAAAATACATTAAAATATTTTTTAATTTTTTAAAATTTATTTTTAATATTAAAACATTAAAATAATCCAAGATTATAAATAAAAAAAAAGTAAAAATAAATAGACTCTAACTGTCTTTCTTAGCACATTGCCAAACTCAAGTTTCAAATATATGATATACAGTTATCCGTGATCAATACTTCTTCCACCATGCTTTCCTAACTCCTCTCGATTAAATTTCAATTATATTTAAATTTTTAATAAAATTCCTTTTTCAAGAGATTTTCTTGCCGGTCCAGAATAGGTTTCAGGACGAGGACTAAACACATAATTTATATCTTTGATTTCGATTACGCACGTGTGAAAAACTTGTTTTATGCTATGCTATTTTATTTTTTATTTCCCGATTACAAGTGGGCTAAAGATAGTTTTGACTCGTAGGGAGAAGATGCTTCCAAGCGTCTTACCGCTAATCTAGCTCTTTCACTGTCATTAATCACGTGGCAATTGCAATTACCAGTAATCTCGAGAGTATTTCAATCTCACCAGTCACCACCAACAAAACAAGTCCTTGGGTGTAATTTTCTTTTAGTAGTTTTTATATTAATTAATTAAAATTATTAAAAATAATAATAATTTAATTTTTTTTCATATTTAACACGTTGACCACCAAAACAAAGTGCGACTTTGACAATGACGGTCTGCGGGTTTGGGAATGCTCGTAGCGAGGCTCCGCATTTTGGCAGAATATATTTGTAAACCACATGTCAATGCAAGATCTGTACACGTTCGTTGAGATACATGACAAACGACACACCAGCCCAACAAATCAGGGACTACTTTTAACTTTTACCGTGCTGTGTACTCCCGGCTGCCTCCCACAATCAGCCCAACATTTTACCTGAAGATTATTATATCAATTAGAGAAGGAATATGGGTTTTTTTTTTTAATGTCCGGATTAATTTATATATATATTAACTAATTTTTTAAAATTTTAAAGTTATTAATTATATAAATTTCTAGTAGTTCTGATATTCATGACACATAAACTGGTAATTTTAAAAAATTAAATTATATCAGCATTTTACCTGAAGATTATTATATCAATTAGAGAAGGAATATAGTTTTTTTTTTAATGTCCAGATTAATTTATATATATATATTAACTAATTTTTTAAAATTTTAAAGTTATTAATCATATAAATTTCTAGTAGTTCTGAAATTCATGACATATAAACTGGTAATTTTAAAAAAATAAATTTAAAATCTGATCCATCCTTAGAGTTAAAAAATATAATTTCTAATTTTTATATAAGGAGGCGAATTTCTATTTATATGTGTTCTAATTATTAATATTACTAATTACGGCGTGAACCGGTCAATGCAATCAAGCTAGGAAGGTACACAAACGAGACGCATGGAATTGGGACTTTCAACGGGTTGCGCAAGTACACAAAGGGGACTCTCAAAATCGGCACTTCATGTGGTTGCTCAAATTGCTTGTGAAGGGGAAATCCCGATAATAAATATTTAAGAATAAATTTAATTTATATGCACACTTAGCTCTCTTTTGGGATTGTTGTCAAAACAGAATTTAAATAATTTTTTATTAAAATTATTTTTATATTAATATTAAAAATAAATTTTAAAATATTATTTTAAAATATTTTTAAATAAAATATATGATGTGATTCGGTTGTGTGTGATGATAGCGGGCCAGTTCAGAGGACCCTGCGCCATCGCCCATGCATTGCCAGGAGATCATGTTGTCTGTGAAAGCGTTGTTGGTATTATGGGCGATATCATGTCACCCTGTACCTAACACTGCACGCACCTACCATCTCCTCGTGCATTTTATTTTAATTCTAATTTTTAATTATCTCCATCATTCTCCACCTCTTGACCTCTCTCCTCTGGCGATTCATTTTATTATTTTCAAAACAACAGAATGATTGTTAACCTGCCATTAGCAGAAATAACATAGAAGACAACATACGAGCCACTGTTTGTTATTACAGAATAAATAACTATAAAAATAATCTAAGGACAGCCTTGATCAGGGCTATCATATTTAGTTAGTTTTAGTTTTTTATCTAAAAAAATAACTAAATTAATTTTATTTAATCAGCTTCTTATGTTCTCTATTCCTATTAATTTTTTATTGAATTTAATAAATAAAATCCGGAGATACAGATGAGTAAATGTTTTATTTTATAAGATTAATTTTTCAAGTTTTTTTATTTATTGTTAAGAATTTTATTTTGTTTATTTATATAGATGATTATTGATTTATTTGATTAAATACTTGGATAAAATTTTTGATTTATACTTTAAATTTTTCATGTAAAATATTATATCAAAATATTCTATATATTTTAATTATTTTTTTTATCAGTTATTTTTTTAAAATATTTTAATCAGTTTTTTATGATTCAATTTTTTCAATTAATTTTCATTATTATTTTAATTTAATTAATTTTTCAGTTTTTTTTCTCAGTCATGATTACTAGTCGAAGTTTGCAGGTCCAGGGCCAAGCTGAACGGTTTGATTAAACATAAGAAGACCGAGCTTAAGCTAAAATGGTCGAGCCCAATTGGTAATAATCATGATAAACAAGCCCAAAATCAACCTTAGCAAGCCTATCCGCCCAATACGTCAGCTTGAGAACTTGCTGGAAAAGGTCTGTCTTAAAATATGCTCGGTCCAGAGTAACCAATTACCTTAACAAATGGCTAGAATTTAGCTGAGACCAGTTTAGACTAATTTTTTTTTTTTTTGATGGAAAGTTCCAGCCAGGTGATTGACATTGAAGAAATCCTTTGTCGAGCGTTTCAAATGACAAGCAATTTTTCAGTGGAGAAATACAGTCCACTCGATGTGTTATGATTTCGTGCAAAAAGATGTTGATAATACATATAAAAAAAGTATGGGGCAGCAGCCATGGTTGGGTTGTGATGATGTCACCGTCTCACGTTGGTTGAAGACAACAGTTTTAGTTGCATTTATAATACGAGTCTTCTCTTTTATTAAAAGGTTACTTTTCAATTATATAATTCATTATGTGATTGAAATCACGATAATTTATGTACGGATATGAACACACATCATTATTGATGTTATTTGTGAGAATATCAATCATGTTGTGCTACACAAGCCCTTCGACCGAGGAGCTATGATGATGTTATAATCTCATATTGGTTTGAAAATGAGGGTTTTAGTCGTTTATATAGCACAAAGGTCTCCTCTCTCCTCGAAAGACCTTTTAATGACAAAACTCATTATGTGATTGAATTCACGTTACCTAAGACAACATCTCTTAAGGAGCCTATCATGTGCGGATGTGAACACACATAATTATTAACTCTGTTTATGGAAATAATAGTCATGTTATGCTACCCAGCTCCTCACCTTAAAGGCTATGATGATGCAACCATGTCACATCAAGTAGGAGATAAGAGTCTTAGTTGCTTATATAACACATGAGTCTCCTCTCTCTTATAATAAATGTTTTTTTGATAACAAAACTCATAAAGTGATTGAACTCACGTTAACTGTGATAACATCTCTTGAATGACCTATCATGTGTAGATGTGACACACACATTATTATTGGTGTCGAATGTCGAAACGTCAATCATACAACGATACTAAATTATATTCAAAGTGAAATTTGAACGATAATGATATAAAAAAAAATCATGTAAATAAGTCTTAAATTATCTGACTAAAAGTCAAAGTGGAATTTCCAAGCCACAAAATCATGAATCATGTGCTATTAAGGTCTGCTGATTCAATTTATAATTAAAGTATTTATGAAATGTTTAGTTGGATGTATGATATTCTTTTATTTAGTTGTGTAATTTTTAAATTTATGATACAATAAATCATTACAATTGTGATGACCCATTACATTAGAAGTACTACATAAAAAAATTACGCAATGAACCGTTATATGATTAAAATAATCATATAAGAACCTAATTGCAAAAAATAAAAATAAAAATATAACCTGAACTAAAATATGATTCTTGAATAATACAAGGAGCAAGGATTTTAAAATAAAGACCAAATTATTAATAAAAATAAAATATGTGGACTACAATATTATGTGTTACATTATACACAATTGATTAAATTATATTATACTATATCATAATACCAAATATACGTTGGGAGCTAATTTATGCACCAATACCAAAAGTTCAAGGGTATAATTGCAGTGAACTAGGTTAAAATTGACAGAAGTGATATTGATTAAGGACGAAAAATGCCATTAATGAAGGTGAGTATTTTTAGTGTAAGAAAGAAAGAAAAAAAAAACAAAAACATAATAGAAGTAAACGAAACCCAAAAATTTTACAGTGCTCATAAATAACTAATAATATTTTATTATTTATTTAAAAAATATATAAAATTAATACCCTCACAAAAAATGATAAAAATTAGTTACATGAACCGCGTGATGTCGCGGGTCACTTTTTTTTGCATAAAAAATACCAAAAAAAGATAAGATCTAAAAGTGTTAGGTCTTTCTGCAAAGCTATACCCAAAAATCTTGAGTTTGACTGCAATGCCTGACCTAAGAGTAATATTTATAATATTAATAATAACATTAAACTTGCATGACCCAAATTTAAATGAGTTTAGCTGCAATATCAGACTTAATAGCCTTGGATGTGGGTCTGGCTATAAGGTCGTGTCATAAGCATAAAAACAACAAAAAAGCAAAAAGAAATTTTTTTTCTCTAATTAGCCAAACCTAAGATAACTAAATAGAAAAAAAGGCATCAACCAATAACTAAATAGAAAATAATTTTATATTAATGAACTAAATTAAATAAAAAAAATATTAATTCAAAAGAAAAAAAACTAATGAAGAAAAAGAAAAAATATATAAATTAACTTAGTTAACCCGTCAAACCTAAGATCCGTATCATGAAAGTTTGATAACTAAATAGAAAAACATTTAATATCAACAAAATAAATAAAAAATTAATTAAAAAAAAGAAAGTATCGGCCTTTTCACCGTGGACTGCATTGTGCAGTCCACAGTGAAAGGCATAAAAAGAAAAAAAAACAAAAAAAAAAACTAAAGGCATCAGTCTTTTCACTGTGAACTGCATATAATATTAAAAAATAAAATTGGAAGAAAAAAACTAATGAAAAAGAAGAAAAAAATCTGAATCAATTGGATTAACCTGTAAAATCTGGGATTTGAATCATAAAGTGTGATAACTAAATAGAAAAAATATTTAATATTAATGAATTAAATTTAAAAAAAAATGATTAATTAAAAAGAAAAAAGCAAAGAGAAAAAAACCTATAGGAAGAAAAAAACTAATGAAGAAAAAGAAAAAGAATCTGAATCAATTGGGTTAAACCATCAAACATGGCATCCGTGTCATGAAAGCCTGATAATTAAACAGAAAAAATTTAATATTAAGAAACTATAGAAAAAAATAAACTAAAAGTATAAGTTTTTTCACTATGAACTGCACCGTGCAGTTCACAGTAAAAGGCTTAAAAAGAAAAAGAAAAAGGAAAAAAAACAAAGGCATACGTCATGGGTTAATTTTTTTTCTTGCATAAAAAATATATAAAAAAGCTAAGATCTAAGAGTGTTAGGTTTTTCTGCAAAGATATACTCAAAAGTCTTGGATCTAGCTGCAACACTTGACCCAGGAGTAATATTTATAATATTAACAATAATATTAAACTTACATGACTTAAGTTTAAGTGAATATGGCTGCAACATCGAACCCAAGAGCATTGGATGTGAGTCTGGCAATAACATCGTATCATAAAGGTATGATAATTAAATAGATTAATTAAAAAGAAAAAAATAAAGAAAAAAAACCAACAGGAAAAAAAAAACACTAATGAAGAAAAAGAAAAAACTATGAATTAATTGGGTTAACCCTTCAAACCAGGTTAGCCCGTCAAACTTGGAATTCGCGTCATGAAAGTTTAATAACTAAACAGAAAAAAAAATTGACAGGTTTACCCAGAATTAACTGGGTTAACCCGTTAAGCCCAGGATATGTGTCTTGAAAGTTTGATAATTAAATAGAAAAAAATTTAACATTAACAAACTAAACTAAACGAAATAAATAAATTAAAAAGAAAAAAATTTTAGGTTAACTTGTCAAACCAAGTTAACTCATCAAATCCAGGATCTATATTATGAAAGTCTGATAATTAAATAAAAAAATTTAACATTAAAAAATTAAATTAAAAAAAAATTATATATAAAAAAAACAATCTCAACGTTTCATTTACTTTTTAGTATATATGTTATAATATAATAATAATAATAATTATTATATATTAATAATGAGAAAAGTTAAAAGGCGGGGGGAAGCTACAGTACTTTCCCCACGCCTTTAGAGTATTATTTAATAAAACCATCTAAAATTTCTAATCACAAACCCTACTAAAACCCCATTCTCGAGAGAGAGAACGCTTTAATTAACAGTGAATCTAAGTACATGACGAAGAGTCCAAGTCATCTGTTATGGACGGGATCATGGGTGGTGCGGCAGCTGTGCACGGCGGCAGAGGCGGTGCCTGTAGCGCTGGAAAAACGGAAGCGGCTGTACAAGAGGTTGTCGGAACTAGGGGCAAGCGGGGAGAGCGTGTCAAAGACGTTAAATGATTTCGTGTTGGAGGGCGGAAAAACAAACAAAGTCGATCTCCTTGCTTGCATCAGAGAGCTCCGCAAGTACGGCAGGTTCGACTATGCCATTGAGGTCCATTTGTCTGTCTCTGTTTCATTTGTCAAATCTGTTGATTTTTTCACATCCCCAGGGCCGTTGATTCACCTTTAAGGCTAAGGGTTGTTTTAATTTTTTTTCCAATCTAATTTTAGACTAAGATTTGAGTGTATTGATATACCGATGCCTGCATTGATAACCCAAATTGGAAAAGTAACGCGAGTGCTTGGAATGTCATTGAATCCAGCAACAAATATGGCTATAGCCCATAGCTATGAATGAATGAATATTTTGTTTCTAGAGATCCCCATATCACCACGACACAAGTGTTTTGGTTGGGCAACCATGATTGCTTGTTTCTTGTAATTGAGATTTGAAAACAATGTACTGTCCTTTTGTACTCCTCAAATTGCGCAAAAATGTTGCTTCGGCTACTTTATTTTTGTTTCATAGTTGTGCTCTAGTTTTGTAAGCTATGCGTCTTCTTTCTTTGTTTCCTCTATTCTTTGAGTTGATTGGGATCGCTTTGATTTGTGTCTTGCAGGTAATGGAGTGGATGCAGAAGAGGAAAATGAACGTTTCCCATGCAGTATACCTAGATCTTATAGCAAAGAAAGAAGGGATTGCTGCAGCCGAGAATTATTTTGAGGACCTCTCACCATCTGAGCAAAATCATTCAACTCATGGAGCGCTTCTGAGCTGTTACTGCAGGGAACTTATGTCTGAAAAAGCACTGACTCTTTTTGAAAAAATGGACAAGATGAAGTTTCTTTTAACTTCTTTGCCTTTTAACAATCTCATTAGCCTACATTTGAGATTGGACCAACCTGAGAAGGTGCTCCCCATAGTACAAGAGATGAAGCAGAAAGGCGTATCTCCATGTACCTTCACTTATAACATGTGGATGCAGAGCTATGGATGCTTAAATGATTTTGAGGGGGTAGAGAGAGTTCTAGATGAGATGAAAATGGATGGTCAAAATTTTTTTTCTTGGACTACATACACTAACCTTGCTACAATCTATGTCAAGGCTGGACATTTTGACAAAGCTGAATCGGCTCTCAAAAAGGTAGAGGAACAGATAGAGCGTGGACGTGAAATTAAGAAAAAACGCAGACAAGGTGATTACCGTGAAGCTTATCATTTTCTGATTACCCTTTATGCTGGCACTTCTAACCTAGGTGAGGTCAATCGGGTGTGGAATTCCCTAAAGTCGAACTTCCGCACAACGACCAATGTTAGTTACCTTACCATGCTTCACACTCTTGCTAAGTTAAAAGATGTTGAGGGTCTACTGAAGTGTTTTAAGGAGTGGGAGTCCAGTTGCCACAGTTATGATATGAGGTTAGCAAATGTTGCTATAAGAGCCTGCCTAGAGCATGACATGTATGAAGAAGCTGCATTAATATTTGATGATGCTCTTAAGAGGACCGAAGGATTGTTCTTTAATGCCCGAGAGATGTTCATGGTTTTCTTCTTGAAGAACCATCAACTGGATTTGGCTCTGAAGCACATGAAAGCTGCATTTTCCGAGGTCAAGGAGATTGAATGGCAACCAGAGCCAAAAACAGTGAGTGCATTTTTTGCTTATTTTGAAGATGAGAAAGATGTTAATGGTGCTGAGAGACTATGCAAGATTTTGAAGCACATCAATCGTCTTGACTCCAATGCTTACGATTTGTTGCTAAAGACTTACATAGCTGCTGGCAAATTGGCCCCAGAGATGCGGCAGAGGTTGGAAGAAGATGGTATTGAAATAAACCCTGAGCTTGAGAACTTGCTTGAAAGGGTCTGCCCTAAATAGGTCCAGGTCTGGAACATGCAAACAAAAACCTTAGACCCTTCCAATGAGTAACAATTTGAATTTGATATTGAAGGTATCCATATGCTAAGCATTTCAAATGACAGGAAATCTTTAATTTCAGGAACAAAATCCAGTTGATGTGATTATAGTCCACTCGGTGTTCCCTAAGCTTTATATATATATGTATAGTCTTAAAGAATTTATTTACCGAAAAAATAACAACAATTGGATGGATATCTTTAGACATTAAATAAGTGAATTTCATCTACGAATCTCATGAATCCAGTGGTTGATATTTGACTTGCTACCGTCCATGCATCAATAAAAATTCCAACTTTATTTGAGTTTAATGGAGTGGAGTTTACAAACATTATCCATCATGTTATCAATAACATTATGGAGGCAAAATCAGAGTCTCTTTAACTGTTCCAAGTAAAATTACAACCCATTCTTTATACATTGTAAAATTTGTGTATTATCCAGCGTGAGAAATAAAATCACTAGAATAGAGCTGGCTCGCTATACATGCTAATTTAATAGCTTGAACGAATTCATGGTTGCGCCTCTAATGGGATGACTCGTCCCTAAATGCACTACTGTCCCCGATTTGGCTGGTAAAATGCGATGCGGGATGGACGAACCCTAAATGCTCTACTCTCCTTGTCGCAAGTTTGGCTGGTAAAATGCAATGTGGGATGGACGACTAAAGCAACATGGAAAAGCTTCGGATTTGTAGATCAGCTTTTAGACTTTCTGCTTCACAGTCACATCGATAACCCCTGCATGGGATTTAGGTTGATAGTGCTCATCTGTATCCACCTCTTCAATTTCCTGGCAAACAAACTCTTACGACTGAAGGTCTTGCATGAATTAGTAACAAAATAAGTTCCTGAGCAATAACCCAACAGATGAACACAGATAATCCATGTGTTTCTGGGTTCTACAGAAGCAATTGGCCCCACAGTAGTATCTTCAAAATATTGGTCACTACAACTCAGCAACATTTCCTGGTATAGGCAGTTTGTTTACGTGGCTGCAGGTGCGTTTAATGTAAATTGCAGGCATCAAATATTTGGTGATAGTTTTTACTCTTCATTGTTCACATAAACTTCTGGTTATTATTTTGGTCCGACCGGATATAGTTCAAAGCTAAATATATTGAACCGGGTTTAACCCTATAAAAAAAATTCAATTTTTATTTTTTTTAATTGTGTTTTATTCAAAAAATTAGAAAAAGATCGCTTGATGATGTAACATTTGCAGAATTTGATTGCAATCCCAATTTTATTCTTGCCGGATCCGACCCAGTTAAAAAATTTTAGTTTTTATTTTTATTTTTAATTGTGTTTTATTCAAAAAATTAGAAGGAGATCATCTAATTGCAATCCCAATTTTGTTCTTGATGATATTTTTACCTGATGTTGTTGCGCGCTTAAGAAACCATGGAAAATATAATCCTAGTTGGATAGATTTAGTACGTGATGAAATTGCACGTAGTTTAATGGAATAATAAAAAATATTTAATATCAATATTATTTATTTCATAATGTAATAACAATAGTTAAATCTATAATATTTAAATTAAAAACCATCAATATTAATAAATATTTTTTAAAATTATTTTATAACCTCAATTTCAAAAACATTTTTAACTAAACACATTAAACTATTTTTTATTCAACCTCAATTTCAACCACAGTTTTAACCAAACATCTATTTTTTCAAAACAACCTCAACTAAAAGTACTTTTTATAAAATAATTTTTTTTCAAATCACAACCATAACAGCTATCGCAATACCAAACACATTTACGTACTGCTTTTTATTTGAAAATGGAAATAACTAATAAAAATTCCAAAACCTATTTTTTTACTTATTTTTATTCAAAACACTTATAAAAAATCTTAAAAAAACATGATAAATATACTCATAGCTTTAAAAAACCACTTTAAAAACCTAACTCAACCCGAAATAAAAAATCAATCAAAGCTCATTTTCATAAACTTTTAACTTTTAAGGTATAACACCTAATATAAATATAAACTCTCCTCGTAAAATTTATAGGCCATTATCCAATTATGATCCCATTGAGGGACAGCTCTCAAGACCCAGATGGACACCATTATAGTAACAAGCCCACAAATTTTAGCATATCACAAGAATGGCCCCTCTATATTTCAAACTTCAAAAGAAAAACCCCATAAAGAGTCATAATTATCATAAAACATTTCCCGAACCAAACGATGCTGTATTAATTCTTGCAACGCAAGAATCCGCTCAATTACAGAACTGCATCAAGCATAATAGCAGAAAATAAGAAAAGGAAAGATGCGCAATCTAACCTGACAATCAACACATTGCATTTCCACAATGAAAAAATATTTTAGCCAACGTGCGTACAGAAAAATACAGATCCGAATCCAAAAATTTGGGGCATCCAAACTGTAAATCATCATCAAATATTACAGCACAAAGGATAAATCATCAAACTTTGAACTTGACATACCTTAGCGACCAGTTTTTGTACGTAGAACACAAGAAAAATACAGTCAGTATAAAAATGAAGCAGCATAAGAGAATAGTAGCGACGCTTATTCGACTCGGCGCTTTCTTCTTCTTGCTCTGTTTCAGCAGAGCTTGAGGCTTGATCCTTCCCATCTCCTACTACCTATACTCCAAATCTCCAAGACTTGCATACAATTACTGAATATCAGTAGTCTACTCAAAATTCACCAATTATTTAACTTCGAATTCCAAATTTGTTTAGCATAAATTGGTCAATGGTAACTGAGATCTAAAGAGATTCATGCTAATAAATAAATCGAATCGAAAGAGAGGGCGAGGGAGAGGGAGAGGGAGAGGGAGAGTGGAATTACCTGTTTGAGAGGTGAGTTGACTGCTTTCTTTCTGATAGATAGATACTGGATTTGATTTTAAGTTTGTTTCCTGTTTTTTCAGCAAGTTCTTATTTGGGCCAAAATAATTGATGGGCCTCATTTATTTCTCCATGAGTCCGAAATGTGTTTGGGCTCCCTTTTGTTGGATTTGGGAATTTGGTCTTTTTATGGGATCCAGCGTTATAATTATTTGAAACTGCTTGGACCATAAATTCCTGGATTCTTTTTTAAGTTCAATTCTCCAGCAAACTCGGCGACGGACTTTATCGAAGCCGAATCCAGGTCATCCTTCGCTTTAGCAGACAGTCCTAATTTCCTCTTTCTAGGTCTCTATTTTGCAGCTTGCTTGTTGTAAGCAGTGGTTATTCTTCTCTTGTTTCTTAGAGATCGGAAATTATTGTTTGTTCGGTTTGATACGATTGAGTGGAGACTCTCGAGTTCAGGTGCTCCGTTTTCTTCAAATTTTTGAACATTCATTTTTCGAGGAGGAGCTGGTGATACTTGAGATTTTTTGCTTCCATCACCAGCCATTGCAGCCTGATTCTCAAAAGAAAAGCGCATCTGCAGATTATATAATTGATATCGCTCGCTGTATAAGCTTTGGATTGGTTACAGTTCGCCTGTAGTTTTTACTTTTTAGGGTTAGTTACTGTTCTTACTTGTCACGGCGCGCCGCACCTGGACAAAAAGGGAAGATGAGCAGAAGAGGGCGCGCCGCACCTGGACAACTGTTGAAGGAAACCATCTGTCTATAGATAGCGTTGTAAACCTGTGACTTGTGCACTGCAACTTCAAAAACCAAAAGGCTGGTGTATAGCACACGCTATCAAAAAGCAAAATACATGCAGCATCAGTTAAAGAATACCCAAAAAGAAAAGGAAAGTGATAAAACACATCATAAAGGTTTCAATAAACTAACAATTGAGTTATAATAAATTAAAAAAAAATCTATCGATGTGGTAGTGATCGAAGTACAGACAAGGTTGCGGTGGTGATCGAAGTACAAGCTAAGTAGTACAGTTCTCAATTACGGTACACTCACAGAGCCCCATTGCTGGCCTAAAGATTTCCCACTGTTTCATAGGGTTCATTCCTGGATCTAGTTGCTGCTCTATATCCCACAAAAACAGAGAGACATATAGAGACAACTGATAATAGAAGGGCAAAGGCACTGGCAACCTCTCCTGAGCTGCCTGTTGTAGATGCCTTTAACATAGAACTGCCTGTAGAGATGTCCAGGGGTATCCAATCACAGTTGACAGAATAGTGACCAGATCCATGCCATGAATTCCCGTCAACTGGATACCAGAATGCGACAGCCATCTTGCTAGATCCACCAATTGTAAACTGAGCATCCTGCAGAAATTAGAGAAAGAAGCTCATTCAGAACCTCTTGCTGCAAGGTAATACTTTCAACTACAAACCTATGCAACAATCAAACAGTATAAGGTCCGATGTGTATCCTTGATTCCTTTCCGATTCAAGTGTTGATGTTGGGAGCAAAGCTCAATAACAAGCATAGTGAGAAGTTAGTATCAAACCGCAGATATCCTCTCTAAGCACACGTGATATTATTATCAAGCCAGCCACAATGGCGATGAAATAGAATCAAGGTTATGCGAGTGAGAAAAACATGGTACTCTCTTTGTCTCTCTCTTTTTTTAGAAGACATAATAACCCTCTTTAACAAAAAGCGAGTGAGGAAAACATGGTGTATGTGACATCAAAACATGGATTAAAACATTCACTGAAATTGCGTAAAGCGAACTACTATAAAATTTCTTATATTCGAGCCCAAGGGCAACCAAATATCTGAATGTCATGGATGGGTTTCTAACCTGTTGGAGACGATCCATGGTTCTTAAAGGCCGAGAGAATTCAAAGAAATACGTTCCCTTCTGACTATCTGGTGTATAAGGACTGTCTTCCTCTACAAAACCTGTTGCAAAATATTAAAATCAAATTTCAAAGGAGAAAGATGTAGATGCTGTCAAAAGCATACAAGGCGAATATGGATAAAAGGCAGATCATAATCCATACTTTGAGACTAAAACAGCAGGCTGCACAGAAATGGTGATACGGAACCAAATTGAACTTACTGTGTCTTAGAGGCAATTTTCTTAAGAAATAGTGAAATTCAATTCTTTTCCAATTTCAAGTTCCCTTTTCACAGCACAGATTTTGATGCATGGCTCCTTAAGCACCATCTTTAATCATACAAAATAGAAACTCATGTTATTGGATATTGAAAACATGATTAATCTAGCCTAGAGCGAATTTGTACAATGCACATTGATGTGTGTTTAACAAAGCTGATCACGCTTCTTGTATGAGTCACATTCTTTTTCTTAATTGTACAAAAAAGCTGCATAGATTTCTCAGCATGCTAAAGCTATAGGTTTTCTCAATTTGGCATCATGGCTATCAACAATAATAGGTAGAAGAACAATGTTTTGAAAATCAAACCAAGGAAGAAAAAAAAAAGGGCAATCACCTGAGTGGACATTGAAGCTACTGTGCCACCATGCCCCCTTCCAGTTATTCTGGCCACTAGAATCATTTCCTGAAAAAAGATTGGTTATTACTTGCTCACCATTAAAAGGTTGACTTGAAATAACCAAACATGCAAACTAAGAAATGAATAGCAAACATTGTTAAAATGGATAACAACCAACATCAAAAAAGGAATTCAGAAGTTTGGATTTGTGGTTAGGTTAAGAAAGTGTATATCTGAAGAAAGAAAAGATCCCATACGCATAAAGATATGCTTCTGAAAGCCAAAGAAAGTGGGCTTGGTAAATTATTACAAAGACTCATAGCAAATCATCCGCCACAATAGGTAGAGCTCCTAGGACAATTTCTAGTTGAACAAGATGAGCTAGATCTTAAAATAGCATAGAGGCTCATGATTATCAAAATCACCCCACTACTTCTTTTCGGAGCCTATAAAAAAATTTGTGAGACATTTACATTTCCTCCTAGGAAAAGAAAATAAGGGAAACTAACAAATTGAAAGTTTGAACACTAAGGATCAAATTCGTGTTACCACCACAGAAGTGGTGAGCAAAGCAGTGTTTGGAAGTAAAGACTGTTTTGACTTCTTTTTTGCAAAAAGTTTATCATGACTAATTTTGTGAGGTAAAAAGACTTCTGTAGGGCAACGGGGTTACCAAACATCTTAATCCTCGAGTGCTGATTCTGATTCAATAGTTACATGATCACCACACAAGTGCCAAACAAGTACAAGACTACAAGTTATCTTCATATAGAGCATTTAAGGCCATGTCTGGTCAGGAACCATGAATGTGGTTTCGAGAAGTGAAACACTCTGATCATGCATATCAAATCATAATAGAACATACTACTACAGAAAATACACATCAATGGCTGAAGCTATAGCAAGTTGTACAGTTCCCATTCTGCGTCTTTTTGTTATTGGTTTGATAGGGACAAGTATTTTAATTATCAACTTTTACTCTTCTATCCGAAATAGTTTAAGGTTTAATCTCATTCGAGAATAAGATATTTGACAGATTGGAGAAGGAAGAAGTTAGTAGTCAAGCTAATTGAGAATAGGATTTGGAAGGAATTTACTAAGGTAGCGTTTGGAACGCCGTGCAAACCGCGTTCCATGAAAATTCAATTATTATTTTTTTTGCTTAAATTTAATTATTATTTTTATGGTTTCAGATTGTTTTGATGTGCTGATGTCAAAAATGATTTTTAAAATATAAAAAAACGTTATTTTGATGCATTTCTAGACAAAAAACACTTTGAAAAACAACCGCTACCACACTCTCAAACACCCTCTAAGAAGGCACAAGTACGGCACAATAAACTATAACAATTATGAATTAGAGACATGGTGAAAACTAAGAAGAAACAAGTGACCTGATTAAAAATGTAAGGATCTTAAACATAAGATGGACGGCTGCAAAACAAGTGCAAAGCCAATGGAAAAATAGTTTCCATGGAATAAAGGGTTCTTTATACCAAAGTCGATACACTTAATTATTAGTGTTAGTAGATAGAAAGGAAGGAAGAATTGTAAGCTCCACTTAGCAAGGGGTGCAAATCTCAGGTTTGAGCCTGGGACAGTCCGTCCAAGAAAGGTGCAGCCATTGGATTACACAATGGTTAGAGTGACAGGAGTTTAGTAGGATAGGATGGAGAGCATTCCAGTGCATAATGGAAGACAAGTATTTAAGATGCATACATCAGTGGATGTCCTTGGAGAATAGATAGCACAGAGGATGAAGGCTTAACATATCGAGATCTTTGAAAATGTCTTAAGGTGAGAGTTATTATCAACAAAGCATTAAATGGACAGCTTCATAAAAAGAAAGCTTTGATTTTGGAAGAGCATGTAATGAATTCTAAGCCACCTTGATTGTGCTCCTTCTAATCACTTTGGTTAGTGCTTCATCCCACTTTCCTTTTTTTCCCTTTAAAGGCAGTCCCATCATTTTCATATCATGCAAACATACCTTTTTCACCCAATTAACAATTAAAACTGAATAGTTAATTCAAGAAGTACCTGAAGGACCAGTGCCATCAAGGTATCTACAGTGTGGATTCCAAGAATAGAGATCAACCAAATGACCAAACCTGTTCAGAAGAGAGAATAAAGAAATTAAAATTAAAATAAACATAACCAAATTATGCAAATATCACCAGCAAAACATGTCATCCCATGGTTCTGATAGTGAAGAAGTTAATATGGCAGCACCTGTCACCTCCATTTCCATCTCCGTTGTCTAATGGATTCCCACCATAGAGTCGTCCTGGGATAGCATTTCCAATTGAGAAGTGCATAATATCAACTTCATGACCTTTGCAAGTCTTCCTATTGCAAGTACCAGTTCCCTCCTTGCAGCCACCCATCTAAAAAGATACGAGCAATCCTCAATTTTCACTCTCTGATTGAGAAACCAAGACGAACATGATGAGCTAACAACGTGACAGCATGCCAGATAATCAGTGGAGTAACTTACATTGTGATAGGTTGCTTCATCGCCAATCGGAAACATGAGAGCAACTGATGGGCATTTATTGTTCTCACTGCAGCATAAAAATCCAATTCAATCCAGCGAAAAGGGGCAAAAAAGGAGAAAAAAGCCTTCAAAATTGAGAAGTTAAAGCATCAGCAATTTGAGTTAACCAAAACATGCACTCTCTTAACCATTCCCGAAACGGAAGAAACCCAGCAGGAAAAAAAAATTATATAAAAGGTAACAAAAGGAAAGTAGAGACAAGAATTTGATGTGAATATAGATAATAAAAAAAAATCAGCACTAAAGCAACCAGAAAAATTAATTCCATATCCAATAGATAAATAATGCGACAAATCAATCCAAAAATTACCCTTTTGTATAGGCATAGTTCCCATCAACTTGCAACAAGAAAAACACATCGTTACCATCATGCAAGGCCTGCGAAATTCACTGTGATTTATTAACAGCTGATTTATTAAAGCGTGATACTAATTTTCGAACAAAAAATCCTTACCTTGACAGTCATTTTTCCTCCTGTGTATTTTTTATCGTCATCGGGGTCGAGAGCAGGAAGCAGTGAGGAGTCCAAGCCATCAATGTCTTTCCAATCATCGGCGTGGCCATCGAGGGTGATGAATCCAGGCTTGAACTCGGCTTCTATTCTGATCTCTTCGTCGGACTCGCAGCTCCACTCACCTGATTCCTGATGTGAATTGACCCATCCGATCCAGGACGAGCCAAGAACCGATAGTAGCAAGAGAAGTCGAAGAAGCATTGTTTTGTATGGGATGAAATTTCCTGCCTGGCTGTGTTTGGGTGTTCGGGGTGTTTTGGCATGCTGCGTTCCGTGGCTGACTCAACTTATGAATAAAACTAGCGTTTTGACTCTGCCATTTTCTGAGACTCTTAGTTTTGCTATAATAAAAAAATAATAACATGTCATCAAAACGTACTACTACTCCCTTACTTTCGTTTTTGTACTACTCCTGCTACTTTTCCTTGGTGGATAAATAGTGGTCCCAGGAAATAGGAATTAGTTTTTATATATATATATATATATATATATATATATAGAAGGACTGGGATGTAATTACAGTTCGTTTTTAGTTGATTATAAATTAATTTATTTAAATGAGTTGATTACTTCTTTTATTATGAAAAAAATATGTAATATATTGACGGGCCATCATTCACCTTACGGATACTCTCTCTCTAAATACTGAACCTCTAAGAAAATTTCAAAAACCTTAATTTATTTATAAATAATAACTTGTCTCAAATTCGATAAATGCTCATCTGAGCCGAATTAAATAGTTGAGTCTTTATAAAATTTAATTGTTTTGGATCGGATATCCAAAATCCCTGTATGTCAGATAATAAATAAAATATAAATTTCATCCAATTTAATACAACCCTATCCAGACTTAAGAAAATATATAAGTATTAATATTATATACAAGTACATGTGCGTATAGAAAATAACAGAGAGCTTACCCGCAGGCCAAACCATTTTTTTGTGAAGCATAGAAAATGATGCTTAAGTGCTATAGATGTGTTTTAAGAAATACATTACCGACTCGAAATTATAGAAAAATAATTCAAAAAATAAATGACTATCAATCTTTAAGAATTAAAATGATAAAAAATAAAATTAAAAAAATCAATGAAAATTGAGGATCAAAACCTCAAATATCATCAAATATTAAATTAAAAGATAAAATTTTAATTTTTTAAAGTCATAAATTCATAAAGGAATCTGAGATAAAAATAAAATTTAAGAGAGTGAGTACCGAATTTAAAAAAAAATAAAAAAATAAATATCAAAATATAATATTTTAAAGCCATGCTTGAACCAATAGATTCACTCGTGACTTGAGAGTCGAGAACCCAAGACTCGGGGCCACACGAGTTTCAAAAGAAATTGAAACGGTGCATGAAAAACATTTGATGTTCGCGTTTAATTTAAAAGCAAAAATAATAGTAGAAAATGAATTGAACAAAGTAAAAAAAATAAACGCTACAAGCAACACGTGTTTTTTTTCAAGGCAAAAATAAAATCCCATAATAAGTGGAAAAAAATGTAAGAAAACAATTTGATGTTGAAACTAAAAAAAAAAACTAAGTAAATTCAGATCAATCTGTTAAATAAAATTAATTTTTTAAAGTTGTAAATCTTTAAATTTTACATCTAAGCTAAAGAGCAAGATTCAACAATTCAAGAGCAAAAAAAAAAAAATTCAAGACAGTACTAGGTCTATTTAATATTGAGTTGTGAAATAAATTAATTTAATCTAATAAAAAAATTTCTTTTTAAAAAAGAGGTGCATCTAAGCAATGATAGAATAAAAAAAAAATAAAACTCAAGGCAACCTATATTCCTCTTAAAAAATCAGAAAAAAACCCTTTAAAAGTAAAAAAAAAATAAAAAACAGATAATGAAATAAAAAAAATTAAGTAAACTTTACCGAACCTCCTAACCGTTAATTAATAACTCAAGCTTGTAACCGGTCAAGCTTTGTATATATTTTGATTAAACAATTAGTTTTTAATAAAATTATATCTAAATTTTGGAAAAGGATTTTTAAAAAACACAAGTGATGCAATCGAGCATAGGTGGGGCAGTGCACTTGGCCTATTAAAATATTGTGGTATTCGACGTGTTGTTTAAAAGCCTAGAATCCCACCACCAAATAGGTGATTAGAAAACCAATGTAGATGACTTTTTAGCTAGAAAAATGAATTTTCAATCTATTTTAATTTAAAAGCATATAATACATGCCGTTATAAGATGACAAAACTAATGCTTCAACTTAAACACCTTAAAATTGGTTAAAAACACAAAATCAAGCAACTCAATTTACTTTTTCCGACAAAATAAGTGACAAGAAAGCACCTGATAAAATCTTGTTGATGGACTTTGGTCAACTATTTACTCTTTTTTTTTTAATAATTTATTTTTTCTTTCTCAGAATAGAAAAAATAAGTTTCAAGCTCAGTTTCATGCTCAAAAGAGAATTGCAAATGCTAAAGCGATCACAATCAAACCCCAATCCTGGAGGGAGAGAACACAAAGTAAAAGGGGAAAACAATGAAAAAAAAAAAAACTTGTTCTACAAATAATATCAAATTAGGTCCGTTCATTTTTAATTTTTTTTCAAGGAAAAAAACCTTATTTTTTACAAAATCAAGCAAAATAATAATAATAATACCAGGGCATGTTATCGTCATCTCAAAGTAAGCTAATCAAAATAATTTCTCAGGCTTAAATGCAAAATAATGAAATATTCAAGAGCAAAATCAGGAAAAAAAGTATTGAGGTCCATAATATTTTACTTGTATATAAAATGAATATGCTTTGTTTTTTAGTTCTTTGATAACGGTGGTTTGAGAGCAAGACACGGGAAGAGATAACGGTAGATGGATTTCTTCTTTTTAGTTTGGTTGACTTTGACTTTTTTAGGTTGGTGCCGTGGTGATATTGAAATTGATTGAGAGCAAAACACGGGA
>Ga0325405_1000081_pt1 | contig 85080 bp, 57 predicted proteins | sample PopdelMetagenome_21_FD_205663 | JGI IMG/M metagenome (GOLD analysis project Ga0325405, IMG submission 205663) | Populus deltoides microbial communities from Bellville, Georgia, United States - Xylem-Control-R2 | ecosystem: Host-associated > Plants > Phyllosphere > Stem > Wood/Secondary xylem...
TCAGTACATGAGAACTCATTGTAAAACTACATCACAATAACTTCCATACAAGAAATTTGTCCCTCCCTGCTCTCTATCATTGAACCAAATTGCATCATTTTCCAGTAAAACTAGATTAGGAAAATCTTAGGAACCCTAAATTGGTATGTCAAATTACATTTGATTAGCCAAGGTAAAGTTGCACCATTTGTCATTGAAACCCAAGTTACTTTTCCTAAATGCGAATCACCTTACAAGTTATTATTGCCATTACTTTTGCACGTTTTGTAGACTCCAATTCCCAAGAGGCAATTTCCAAGAGGCGTAACGTGATGGTAAAGGATTTGAGATCTGCACAGCAGGTCTCGAGTTCGAGTCAGGGCGTACACCTCTTGTAAGAGCCTGGGACAGCTGGGGTTTTACTTCCTCACCTGGACCCACAAAATGCGCTTTTCAGGGGAGTAAGGTTTCCTCGAATCCAAAAAAAAAAAAGTTTTGTAGACTCCCACCGACAATGATTACCTTTTTGCCTCTCTTTTGGTATAGCTAGGTCACAGCTCTTGAGACTTCTAATGCAATGGCTGCTAGCAGTGCGGTTTCGTTTCAGACATTGTTAACCAAAAATCTCTTGCCAATGTTCATGTAGTTAATTTATGTATTAATGGGCTCCATCCATAATTCCATTGTAACTTATAAAATGGTATGCTGTGGACTTGTCAACATTGATAATTTGATGGTTATGATTCACTTATCAAGCTCTGGATTAAGGCTAGAGATCTTCTGGGGTATGCCTTAAGTGACTTGAAAAATAAGTGTCCACCATCTTAAAAAAGAAATTAAGATACTCTATAATAATTAAACTTGCTTGGAAAGAAAGAAAAATATAATCAAGGTATTATTTATATAGATCTGAGTTTTGACTCAAAAAATTGCTTTAATTATTGGGTTAATTGGACTTATTTTATTTATAAAAAAAAACAACTAAGTTTTAGTTTTTTCTTTTATCAATTTATTAGTTTTGACTAATTTGAGTCAACTAAATCATGAATTAATTCTTTTTGAATTACATTGATTTTGTCGAGTTAATATTAAAACCGATTAAAATTTTAATTCAATCCAGGCCAGTTTTTAATTCATGAATTTGCCGAGTCAATTTATTGTATCAGATTTACTATAATTAAGATTGTATATATATAATCTTGATCAACATGGGTCCTCAAGACTCCCCCTCTACAATTGACAATCTTCATCTCTGGTTCTCACTAGTCTGGACAAATTTCAATCCTGGATTCTCTGATGATGGAGCGTGGTCTCTAGACACCAGTGGACCACTGTACAGAGAGCTGTTCCATGCCTTGTTTCCACTCACAAAGAACCTTTTCAAGGCTAAAGAGAGTAAGCAGTCCAAAAATACAGGAGATGTACATGGGCTTGGCTCTTGCTTTTGCAGGTCTAGCTAGGGCAAGCAAGTTATCCTGGCATGCACCATGTGAGCTTGCAAAAAACTAGAAGACAGACCTTAGTTGTATGCATGTCACATTCTGTACTTAGCCTGATTCTGCTACACATCCTTGTATAAGTGCCAAAATTCCCCGCGAAATATCCCATGTTATCTTGTTCCCCATATTCATTCAATTAATTTCTTCTTTTTTCTGTCTTTTCAAATAATGTTAGTTTTATTATTATCCTCTCATCTCGATCGATGGTTCTCTTTAATGCATGCCAACTGTGTAAAAATTGGCTTTTTTGGCTCTACACGAAGAAAAATCAGAAAATGAAATCAACTGTGTAAAAATAATTTAAAGGATTGTACTCCTAGAAATAGCATAACCCTTATATATATATATATATATATATATATATATATATATATATAATTAAATTTATTTGTTCCAGAATTAGGCAGAAATATAGAAATATTAGCGCAATCCTTTAATGTTTTTTGTATTTGCAAGGGCTGCATTATTTCTAATAGATCACCACTTTAATTATTATTATTTTTTTGTATTTTAAAGTGATGCGCTATTAAATAAGGCAACCTTTTAAATTTAATATAGGTTGTGCTATAAAAAAAAATCCATTCATAAGATAATGTTACTCTTTCTTGGTTCTTCCAAAAAAGGAGCAATTTTCAAGCTCATGTTACTGTTGCTTAATTACTTGCAGCATAAATACCAAAGAAAAAACAAAAACAAGATTTGTCCATTTCATCACGAAGCTTCTTAATTTTCTTTATTACAGGGGATGTTTGGTTTGAAATGTGATAATTGTTATTTTTTAAAATATTTTTTATATTTTTTTTATAGCCAAAGTATTTACCAGTTCTCCAGAAAAATACGTCGGTGTAACAGAAACAATTAGAGGGTTTAAATTAATTCTTTTCAGAGAATTAGATAATCTTTCTAAGCATATTTTTTATATTTGGTAGGTTGAAAATACATTAAAATAATATTTAAAAAAAAACTTATTTTTAATATTAATAAATCAAAACAATTTAAAAACATAAAAATATTAATTTTAAGTAAAAGATTTTTTAAATTTTACTCAATCTCTGTTTGTTACGCCATACCAAACAAAGGTTAAAAGAGAATGCTTTATTCCTTAGTTTGGATTGAAAGTTGATTTCCTAATCAACTGGATTAATATATAATCCTGGTTTCTAAAGCTTAATTGCTTCCTCCTTTTTCTTTCCTTTTCAGCTTTAACTTCTGCTTGCTACGCTATTCTCTTTTTAGCCATTTTCTTAATAATATTATCGACTGTTATCTTCTTCTTTTTTTTATAATCCTGCTTTGGCAACGAGGGAAACTAATCAATGATTAGTGAGGTACATGGCTTAGCTGATAGCAACTTTAAGAAAACAAAGAAAAAGGAAAAGGAAGAGTGAGATTACCTTTCAAAGATACAGAAACATCTTTAGGTTAGAGTCTGCTTTTTGTTTGATGCATAAGCATGTGGTTGCTTTATCCCTGAAAAGAGAGGTCACAGGTAGCTTCCTAAATGCAAATAAAGCCAAGAAAGTAATACAAATATGGCTGAGAAGTTGGCGAGCGCCGAATTTGGTGATGTTTATTACAAGGCTATATATGCTGTGGAAGCCTGACGGCTACATTACCAGCAATTTACCATGAGAAACTTTTACTTTAAAGAAATGTCACAGGGCCAAGCAACCATTGCTTAATAAGTCGAGGGATTAGAAGATCAGTTGAGACCCTGATTTAAGTTTTGATTTAAAAGAATTATATACTGTTGAGTTAGTGTAAAATATAAGATAATGGCCTGTAGCTGCTCCGGTGACTGCAGAAATGAACATATTTTAAGGCTGCCAATATAGAACAACAAAAAGAGACATGGTCCGAGATAATATAGAGAGTAAAATGGACACACACGTATACGGTGAGCAATCACAAGTGATTGAAGCCTGAAGGTATTGCTCGAAGGCCCAAAATAGAACATTATCAAGGAAAGTATAACTGATTCATGTAGCCAAACTGTACTAGTTAGCGGCTGAAACTTTGATGACTCACAAGCAAGCGCAGGGCAATACCAACACCCTGTACAACTCGTGAGTTTTAGATTAAGAAGAATGGCTACTTATATGATCAATCATACAAGCTCTCAGAAAATGTCAGGCAAACTGGTTTCGGCACTGGACCGGATGAACTAGCTAGCAGCGCTAGCTCGGCCCCATGATATCAAGGACTTGCATGCCCAACATGTTATGTTACTCGTGGGAAGAGAGCAGAAGGTTAAAGTCCTACATAATCAAGGAGAAGAGGAGTGACTGATGGGGAAATTAGTTAGGATTCTATGGACAGTGCTATTGTGATTTTCCTCTTTTAATCTTGTGTTTGATGATGATAATCACTCATTCTCTCATCTACCATGTCTAAATCATGCTTTCTCTCTAGAATTTTGTGGCGTTAAACTTGGCTTTTCTCTATTCTCTTTTCTTAACTAATTTTCCAGCAGCTTTCACTATAGATATAGCTAGGAAGAAGCAAAGTTTTTAAAGCCGGTCTAGTTGTTAACCCGGATCAACGTTCAAATCTGAATTTCTTGTTTCATATCAATTTTTCCACTAAGTTCTCGGAAATGTTTTTTTATTTCAAAATATATTTATTTTGCTTTTTATTATTTATTTTATTTATAGGTTTATTTTAATTTTACATTAATGTTATTGATTTTTATCGGGGTTTACACTAATACCCTTCTCGTACAGTTCTTTCTTAACTTTTACTCCTCATTTCCATTATAATTCCTTGGAATTATTTTTTCATTCTAAAAAATATTTTTATTTTAAATTATTTTTTTATCCATCAAAACTCATTATCAATTTCGTCAATATTATGAATTTTAAACAAAAAATCATAATTCTCATTTCAACTTTAAAAACACCTTTATTTATTTATGGAGGTCATCCTCTCCCCTACATATTACATTTATTTATTTTTCTTTTCGTTCTGAGTTTTTATTACAAGTCAAGGTCTTATTATTTTTGGTCCTATGGTAACGCGGGGTAAATTCTTCACTATTTCACCGACACTGAGAAATTTTAATGGGGGTCTCATGACATGAAAGCTTTATCTCCTTTTTCATTTTTAATGTTAAAAATCAATAATTAAAAATTAAAAATCTCGTCCCAACTACTTACTTCTATTTTTATTTTATTTTTTTATTATTTAATTAACATGATAAGATTTTCTACCGGATTTTACAAACATTGTGAAATTTTCCGATTGAGGGTTTACATCCAATATCTAAATTGAATCAAGTTTCAAGTTGAATTAGAAAATAATTGATTTTGTGAATTTTAGTTGGCTTGACTATATTTTTTATGTTTTTTAAGATACGATTAACCCGGTTAAATTTTATTTAAATTTGGTTGGGTTAACATCAATGATTTTTAATAATTTGGAAAAAAAGTTTGGCGTTATGATTTCTAACTTTATATGTTAATTATACATTTTATTCTTTTTTTTTTATTGGTGTTTATCTTAATTCATGTTTTCCTCTTCTAGATTTCATAATACAAATGAAAAGGCGTCCACGAAAGGTAAGTGTAAAATTAAAAGAAATGATGGATTTTGCGGATAAACGTGTCCTATCCTCACCACCATTACTTTTCTATATAAATTCAGCACCGTGAAGTGGCTCATACACAAAATACTTGCAAGCATGGCATCTTCCAGCCTGAGCGCTTCCTTCCCTCTCCTTTTCATTCTAGCAATATCTTACCCTGTTCTTGCATGGGGGTCCAAGCCAATATCCTTCAATGATAATAAATCAATTTTTTGCTTCAAGTTCAGGGTTCATATAATCAATGGCTTTAGCAGCAATAAGAACCCACTGAGCCTTCATTGCTGGTCTCAGGATAATGACCTTGGAAACCATACACTCTATATCGGAGGAGACTTCAACTTCAAGTTCGGTCTAGCAAGTTTTGGCAAAACTATATTTCATTGTGATTTCAAATGGGCCGAAAAGCATCGATTTGCGAATGTTTTCACTGATGGCATGGAATCAAGCACATGTTGTGATACTAATTCCTGCTACTGGAAGACAGAAGACGATGGGATCTATTTCAGCAATGATAACAAGAATTATATAAAGAGACTCGACTGGTTGAAATAAGATAATAATGTTGCTGTGAGTCCAAATAAATTGCTTGCTAGAAAACACAACTTTTTGTAGTTTTCTTTAAATAAATGAATAATTCTTTGGTACTCTTGCTATAAATATTTTCGTGTTTTGTTAATATTGATGCCATATATAATCTGCTGTCTTTTTTTTCCCTTTTGTTACATAATTTTGTTGCTTCATGTGTCAATTTTTTAAAAATTAGCGTGGGTATCTGAACCAGCTTAGGCGCATCTCGACTAATCCCACGGGCTCTGAAATTAACGTAAACCTCTAGTGATCATCATATTAGTAACTACAGAACTCGAACCTGAGATTATAGAGAGAACAAATTAAATCTCTTAGTCTCAAACTCTTATCACTGGATTACCTACTAGATGGTTGTGTGTAAAATTGCTCTCCTACGAAATTTCAAAACATTGTTCAATTATACACTCTTAGTAGAAAATCAGAGTGATTTGGTTAGAACTTGAGAGTAATGTATAGCGGACCTCCGATAACAAGACACATTCATGCAAGAAAATTATTCAGGATTTTGTTTTTGTTTTATCAGGATGATTGGCGATTTTTATATTTTATCTCTCGTATTCCTTATATTTTCTCACGGCTAGCTCTATTATAAGTAGCTTAAAGTCACTACATTAATCCTGTATGAGAACTAATGCGCGCGCGCGCGCGCACAAGGCGACCTTTCTCTTCGCAGAGTCAAAAACATTTTCTCTTATATAAATTAATAAAAGTAGTAACCATATATTGAAATAATATTTAAAGTAAAAGAATATAAATATAAACTTGATGCAACTGAGATTTTTTTTTTATTATCAAAGATCAATTCTTCATCTTAAAATTTTATTGTTTCTTAATTTGAACTTTTTTATTTAAATGCAATACTAAAATAAATTTAATAATTCAAAGTAATAATACTCAATACCTCTCTATAAAAATTGAATCTTAATTTATTTTAAGGTCTGATTTTTTGAATTTCCGTTAGATAAGGATATTTATTTTTTGAAATTGAGTTTTCAAGCTCATCTCAGTAACAATTTCCATTTCTATATATATATATATATATATATATATATATATATATATAAACTTTTCCTTCTCTTTTTGTACTTTTTTTTTCAGTTTTTATTGACTCCGAAAAAAGGGAAAGTCTTCCTAGGATTTTGTTTTCGTCTCCTTTGCGCTATTTTTATTGATGAATTGTTCATATAATTAAATTACATGTGCAGCGTGGTGATTTTTCATTTTCAGGTATATGTATCTATCTTTTAAATATAAACAGATAAGGAATTTTTGTTTTTTTTCAGTGAAAAAAAAAATAAAAATCACCACCTAATATTTTGGTTATTAGAAACCCTAACTAGTCTTAAAAATCAAGTACGAGGATTGATTATATAAAAGAAAGATATTAGTACCCCAAATATATTTTATCTAAAATAAACTGTATTATTTAATTATCTAATAAAAATCTAAGGTTTAATTTGTATTTTTAATTATTGATTCATCTATTATTTAAGAAAAATTGTTCTAGTAAAGAGCTTTCTACAGGATAGTGTACAAGTCGACCAAATCAGTAATTTATCCCAAGTTTTTTTTTCATGAGATCAATTTTTTTTTATTTTTCAATTTTTTCTTTAATCCAAATAATCAAGCCTCCGGTTGTTCAACGGCGGTATGAATTTTACAGCTATAAAACAAACAAATCCTATAAACAAAAAAGAAAGCATGCACAAGCCCAGCCCAAGTATTATATTCGAACCCTAGACCCCAAAATGGCCCATAATAAGAACTACCCAATAGTAAAACCCGATAACCCATCTCTCCCTTTATGAAATCTCACCGCCACTAGTCCACCAGGGTTTATCTCTCTTTCTCTCTCTCTACTCCCAAAATCCCTAATGTCACCTTTGAATTGAAAACAAAAAAACCTAAATTTCGCGCTCGTCTCAGTAACTTAAGAAATGACGAAAGTATACGGCACCGGCGCTTACGATTTCAAGCGCCACCACGTGGCCGAGTACCCACTCGACCTCTCTGCAACCCGAACCGAGACCAAATCAGCCGATTCCAAACCTGGTTCAACAACTCTCCCCAGCTCAATCACTCTCTCCGAGATCCAACGCGACAGATTGACCAAGATTGCCTCCGCAAACTGGCTCAAAACGACCACTTCTGCTGTCGCGGATGGCGGAGACATGTTGGCGGAAGAGGAGGAGAGGAGGGGGTTTGATGCGGAACTGGTGAAGAAGATATATGAGACGGAGTTGAAGGTGAAAGAAGGGAGAAAGACTGTGCCTTTGCAGAGAGTGATGATTTTGGAAGTTAGTCAGTATTTGGAGAATTATTTATGGCCCAATTTTGATCCTGAAACGGCAACGTTTGAGCATGTTATGTCTATGATTCTTATGATTAATGAGAAGGTTAGTGATTTATTTAAGGTTTTTTGCTTTTGTGTGTTGCGCTGCATGTGAATTAGTAATGAAGTTTAGGGTTTTTTTGGGGGCTAGCTGTGGAAACTGAAAATGAGAAAGGAATAATGGGTTTTTTGTATTTTTTTCTGTTTGTTTAAATATATGAGAAATTGGAAACGGGGAGGTAATTCTTAAGTTGATTTGAAGTGTTATATTTGGATAATTTAACTTGATCTTGAGATGGAATTTTTGAGAGTGGAAGCTTGATGAATTGAAAATTTGAGTCAGCTGAAGTCAAGAAGATGTACTAGGTTTTGTCAAGTGAGGACTTGGGTTCATAGTGAAACTCTGCATTTTATTTATTTATTTTTGTATCTTTCATTTGCTACTGTTGTGCTTGATGGTTGAAGAACGAAAGTTGGGGAAGATGTTTAGAGGAAATTTTGGTTTTGGTGTATTCTTTTGTTATAGCAATCATGCCATATTTTTTTTTCTATTTTTTATTATTGAGTATGAATTTAATTGGATGAAAGAATTAATGTTTTCATGAATATTATCTTTGTAAATTGCAGTTTCGAGAAAATGTGGCAGCTTGGTCATGCTTTTATGATCGGAAGGATGTCTTCAAAAGATTTCTTGATAGAGTTCTTCACCTGAAGGAGGTTCGTGACCTTTTCTTTAAGTTTTTGACCATATAATTTGCCAGTGTTAAAACTTTGCTAGGAGGGACATAATAAAAATTAAATTCTAATAAACAGGTCTACTGTGTTACAATTTTTATTTCAAATTCTGTTGGTAATTATATTTGGTTTTTTTCTTCATTAATTTCCTATGAGATGTTTTGTAAAAGCAGGTGATGCTTCAGAACTACCATGTTAAATTGATTGATGATGTTTTAAATGCTGTTTCAGGGGAGAGAGTTGAGTATAGCAGAGAAGACAAATTACCTAGTTTTCATGATTAATGCCTTTCAGGTATGCTGCTTTCCTACAAGTTCTTTTTTTCCCTTTTCCTTTTATTTTGATAATTCCTCTGGTAGGTTTTTTTGTTGTGATGGAATTTGGCATACCATGCATCCCCATGTAGCATCATGTAATGGCTCATTTGCGTCGCAATTGAGTACCAAAGTGCACTAGACATCATGTAGATCTTTTCTATCCCTTTTGTTTTTGGAATGGCTCATTTGTTCTGTTGAGGAATAGTGGATCATGCTCTAATTTTAATTTTTCTTCTTGTGTCATTTAACAACTTCGCCTCATAGAGTTTGGAAGATGAAATGGTGAGTCAGACGGTCCTCAGAATAGCAAGTTTTGAGTCATGGCACAGTTTGTCATATGGCCGCTTTCAGGTGAGATTTTTGTGCTCTGTGTAATCCTATTTTGCTAACAGTCTTGCTTGTATGCTGTGTAGCCTACTAAGCCTATAATTTGTTTCTTTTTGTTGCAGATGGAGCTTTGTCTTAATAATAAATTGATTAAGAAATGGAGAAAGACAATAAGAAAAGAGGCTGAAGAGGCAACTAAACGAGGAGAAGTTTTCAACCCATCAACCTCGCTTGAAGTGAGGTTTTTGAGGAATTTCACTGAAGAGTTTCTTGATGTAAAGTCTTACCTTAAAACACAATGCAGTCAGTATCTGTTTTTTCCCCTTAAACTTGTTGCAAAGCTAACCTATTATGTTTTTATCCCTCTCTTAGGTGCTTGATTTCAAAGTTTTTCCCCAGAAAAGCTCTGCAAACGAAGATGAAATTGATGATGCTGCAGTCTTGTATTGTGAGAGGTTTATGGAGTTTCTAATTGATCTGTTAAGTCAACTGCCAACAAGGAGGTATATTCATCTCTCTCTTCCTCTTTCTCTCTCTCTGTTTCATTTTCACTTAGCTTTGTTTTCTTCTTCAAGTTTTTTAATTATTACAGGCCGGTTCTTATATAGTTCATGTCTTGAATTTTTCTAATTCAAAACCAATCTTGCTTTACAAGTGCATCTTATGCTTTAAAGATGTTGATATTCTCCATACACCAGTTTATTTCATTCTATGTTTTTTATTTTCCCTTTTCTTCGTTTTCCACCATGTATAGGTATCTGAGGCCTCTTGTAGCTGATGTTGCTGTTGTTGCGAAATGTCATTTAAGTGCTCTCTACAGACATGAAAAAGGGAAACTCTTTGCTCAACTGGTTGACTTGCTGCAGTTCTATGAGCGGTTTGAGATTAATGATTATTATGGCACACAATTAACAGATGATGAAGTGGTTCGATCTCATTATGAGCGTTTCCAAGCCTTCCAGCTCCTTGCCTTTAAGAAAATTCCCAAGGTATTTCATATGTAACTGCTGAAATTCTAACTATTGTCTGTTGCAAAAGGATGCAGCTTTTTATAGTTGATCTTTCTTGTGACATTAATTATCTTTTGATTTCTATTCTTTGTATTAATTTTCTAAACAACCCACTTTGGTTGTAGCTGCGAGAACTTGCATTGTCTAACGTTGGTGCAATTCACAAGCGAGCTGATCTCTCCAAGAAATTGTCTGTGCTCTCTCCCGAAGAGTTGAAGGACTTGGTTTGCTGTAAGGTATGTGAAGGATGATATGTACTCCAACTAGGTTATGTTCTCCATTTTATCTCAGCTGATTTTTCTACTCCATGCTAGTGTTATTTCATAATTGGTTATTGTCATCATGTTATGCTTCCATGTATGTTCATTTGTCATTTGTTATTACTTTGATTGGTCTTTCCTATGGTATAGAGTTGTTTGCAACTTATAGTGCAATGCGCCTATTAATGTTCAATCGAACTTATTTGTAACTGCCTAAAGTAAATTGCTGCTTGTTTAATTGGTAATTGGAACTTAAGTAGAACTTCATAGCTTTATTGTTTTCATGAAATCAAAGTCCTCAACTTTTGATAGCTAATATACTAAGAATATCATTGAGTGGAGTACATATGCAAGGAAAATGCTAAAAGTTCAATACATATGAAGCTGTAATGCCAAATCAGATAGAAAAAAGGGGGTGCCACTGAGTTCTTAGATAATCATAATACTTTTTTTTCTTCTATAAATCGAATGTAAAAGCTCCAGAGGTAGACAATCAATCACAGGGAGAAGAACTCTTTGTCTATGTTATGTCTAACGAGAATGTTTTAACTCCAACCGACCATGCCTTTTTGTATATAAAAGACAGCCTGTCAAAAATCAGCTGTCAGTTTGCTGGCTTTTTTGTTGCCACATGTCTGTTCAAGTCTGAAGTGTAGATGTCATAGTGCAAAAAATTCAGATCTTTTTGCATTTTAGTTTTTACATTGATCAATGTGCAAGTGTGCTGATACTGGAACAAGTAGACATCTACTCACTGACATTTTAACTTCTTTTATCAGCTCAAACTGGTCTCCGCGGAAGATCCCTGGTCTGAAAGAGTTGATTTTCTTATTGAAGTCATGGTCTCCTTCTTTGAGAGACAGCAGTCTCAAAAAGAAGCAATAAATGCTCTTCCACTTTATCCAAATGAACAGATTATGTGGGATGAGAGTGTTGTGCCTAGCATTAACTATTCAGGAGAAGGTTGTCTGGCACTTCCTAAACTTAATCTGCAGTTTTTAACACTTCATGATTACCTTTTAAGAAATTTTAATCTCTTCCGGCTTGAATCAACATATGAGATTCGGGAAGATATTCAGGAAGCCACACCACATCTCCTTCCATACATTAATAACGAGGGAGAAACTGCTTTTCGTGGTTGGTCAAGAATGGCTGTGCCAATAAAAGAATTTAAGATCACCGAGGTCAAACAGCCAAATATTGGTGAAGTCAAGCCATCATCTGTGACAGCAAAAATTACTTTTAGCATTTCGAGTTATAAAACACAAATAAGATCTGAATGGAATGCTCTGAAGGAGCATGATGTTTTATTCTTACTTTCAGTTTGCCCGTCATTTGAGCCTCTAAGTGCCGAGGAAGCTGAGAAGGCCAGTGTTCCAGAGAGGCTTGGCCTCCAATATGTGCGGGGATGTGAAATTATTGAGATCCGTGATGAGGAGGGAACACTCATGAACGATTTCACAGGAAAAATTAAAAGGGAGGAGTGGAAACCACCAAAAGGTGAACTTAGAACTGTAACCGTTGCTTTAGATACAGCCCAGTACCACATGGATGTCACTGATATTGCAGAGAGAGGTGCTGAAGACATTTATGGGACATTTAATGTGCTGATGAGGAGGAAACCTAAGGAAAATAACTTCAAAGCAATCTTAGAATCTATAAGAGATCTTATGAATGAATATTGTATTGTTCCTGACTGGTTGCACAACATTTTTCTGGGCTATGGGGATCCTTCTGCAGCACAATGGACCAAAATGCCTGATCATCTTCAGAAAGTAGATTTCAAAGATACTTTCTTGGATGCAGACCATTTAAAGGAGAGTTTTCCAGATCACCAGGTTCGTATTGCTTATTCTTTGCTTCTATGATTGGACTTTGGTTTTTGTTTCCCCTTTTATTTGCATATATAGGCCCTTGCTAACATGCTGAGATAGGGGAAGTGATGCAGGACAGCTTAGGGGCTGTTCTGAATCTTGACTTTTAGCAGTTGTTTAGGGCTGTATTGTTGTGAATTTATGAAGGAATACAAGGAAGGATGTAGATAGGTTCTAGGGGTCACACCTATGGTTCTTAAGAGTCGCTCCTAAGAAGAGATTGAGTCATGCAATCAAAGCTTTGATGGAAATTATTTGATATCATTGCATTCTAAAATATTGATAGACTGCATGCTTATTTATAGAGTTTTAGTTGTCCAAATCCAACAAGGACATGGATTCCTGAACCTCCAACATAAGTATTCCTGTTTGGAATAGGAAAACCTGATGAAGCTAATTACTTTAGAACCGATAGAATACTAAATAGAAAATAACCTAGACTTAGACAATTTTTCAGATTTCCCATCTAAAATGAAAATTACAGAAATACCCTTGCCTATAAAAAGTCATCATTCTTGCTTCTTTTGCCGTCCGCATCAGGGAGTCATCTCCCTCCCTTCCAAACACTTTATTTAAGTTGTTTATCATCATAAGGTGCAAATGAGGTTTTGTAGCTTTCTTCCTTTTCTGTTCCTTTTATTTTGTTTTATTTGATCAGTCAGTATTCATACAATTGTTTTTAAATGTGTAAATATGATGCTCTATATAGGTACCAAAACTATAAGAAAATTGAAAAATCTATACCCAATAATGACAGGAAAAGTAGACTACATGAAGCCCTATGGAATATAAATGTAATTAGATTCCTAATAAAAGCTACTTTTGCCTACTCTTTAGCAAATATAGCACTGCAAAAAAATATTGAATATAATTTAAGACTATAATCAGACATTAATTCTTGTAGGCCTTCATTATCCATGAGTTTTAAGCATTTCTGTAGTCTACAGCGAAATTTTTGATTGTGGGATCATTCATGAGCTATATGGTTGCAATGGCAATGCCTTTTACAGGTGGAAATTTTATAAGTCACATAAATTTCTGTTGTTTAGAGACAATTCAAACACATTTTAAGGAGGTTAATGCCTTAAAAAGATGGTGTATGGTGAATGCTGATTTTCCCTAGTAGTTTGTTCATTCTAAAGAGAAACATAAATTTACAACGTACTCGTCTTTCTTTTCTGCAGGTTTGTTTTGTAAATCCAGATGGTTCGGCTAACTTGAATCCAAGACCTCCTTTTCGAATTAGGCTTCCAGAAAAATTGAAGGGCTACACTCATGCAATTCCAGGGAATGAGAAATCTACTATTGATTCCAAAAATGGTGTCAATATGGTGGATTCTGGTAGGGAAAAAGAAGAACTTATTGTTGAGGCGTACATTCCTCCTGATCCAGGACCTTATCCTCAAGATCAGCCAAACCAGAACTCAGTCAGATTTACATCGACACAGGTGAATGGCAACTCATTTACCTAGTCTGTGGGATCTTTTGGTATTTATTTAATGGGTGGAATCCTTTGTTAGTTTCTCTTTTCTCTTTGCTTTTTATTGTTCGTAAAAATGGGTGCGAATCCAAGTTTGAAACACATTACTTCTGCAATGAGAAACAGTTCAACTATTTGTGATTTACTGGATAATTGAACTTTTTGTTGCTTTTGACGTCCATCATTTTCTCAAGCTTTTATGTGTCTACATTGGGGGTTTATAATCTAACAGATTCTTCTAAATGTTGGCATCATGGTCTCTTTTTTCACTTGCAAGGTTGACAAGCATTGAAGTGGATAATGATGGATAAGAAACATGCTATTACTTTCTTTTTGAATGATTGCATTTGTTTTTCTTGTGCAGATTGGAGCGATCATGTCTGGTATCCAGCCAGGACTAACCATGGTTGTGGGGCCTCCTGGTACTGGAAAGACTGATACAGCCGTGCAAATCATGAATGTTCTATATCATAATTGTCCGTCCCAGAGAACATTAATAATCACCCATTCCAACCAGGCCTTGAATGACCTGTTTGAGAAGATAATGCAGGTATTAGGTTTGAAATATATTCATGTGGATATTGACATCAAGACTAGTAATTTAGATAGTTGTTAAATGTGAATATGATCCCTTGAGTTTTGCACTCTTGATATGGAGCATTCACTGGTGTTCTTGATATTAAAGCCTGTTCTGTATCTAGAAAAGCTTATTTCGTGTATATGTTGGTTTAATGCCTGGAACTTTTTCATCGTTTTCTTAGAGAGATGTGCCAGCACGGTATCTTCTTCGACTTGGTCAAGGTGAACAAGAACTAGCAACTGATCTTGACTTCAGTAGGCAAGGGCGTGTCAATGCAATGCTTGTTCGACGGTTGGAATTGCTTAGCGAAGTGGAGAGGCTTGCAAGATCTCTCCAACTTCCTGAGGATGTAGCTTATACTTGTGAAACTGCTGGATACTTTTGGTTACTGCATGTATATTCACGTTGGGAGCAATTCCTTGCTACTTGTGCGGATAACGAAGATAAACCAACACTTGTCCAGGACCGTTTTCCTTTTAAGGAGTTCTTCTCCAACACCCCTCAGCCAGTTTTTACTGGTCAATCATTTGAGAAAGACATGCGGGCAGCAAAAGGGTGCTTTCGTCATCTTAAGACTATGTTCCAAGAACTAGAAGAGTGTAGGGCTTTTGAATTGCTCAAATCAACAGCTGATCGAGCAAATTACCTAATGACAAAACAGGCAAAGATAGTGGCAATGACCTGCACACATGCAGCTCTGAAGAGAAAGGACTTCCTCCAGTTGGGTTTTAAGTATGACAACTTGCTGATGGAAGAAAGTGCCCAAATATTGGAGATTGAAACTTTCATACCAATGTTACTTCAGAGGCAGGAGGATGGTCATGCACGTCTTAAACGCTGCATACTGATTGGTGATCATCACCAGTTGCCTCCCGTTGTGAAAAACATGGCTTTTCAGAAGTATAGCCACATGGATCAGAGCTTATTCACTAGGTTTGTTCGGCTGGGTATTCCTTATATTGAGCTCAATGCCCAGGGTAGAGCCAGGCCAAGCATAGCTAAGCTTTACAATTGGAGATACAGAGATTTGGGAGACCTTCCTTATGTAAAGGAGGGGGCTATCTTTAAGAATGCAAATGCTGGGTTCTCCTATGATTACCAGTTAGTGGACGTGCCTGATTATCATGGGAGAGGCGAGACTGCTCCTTCTCCCTGGTTCTATCAAAATGAGGGAGAGGCTGAATACATTGTTAGTGTTTATATATACATGCGTTTGCTCGGATATCCTGCAAACAAGATCTCCATATTGACCACTTACAATGGGCAAAAACTTCTTATTCGTGATGTTATCAACAGAAGATGCGTCCCTTATGACTTTATAGGCCCACCCTGCAAGGTAAGATGCTTGATTGCTTCTCTTACATTAACTAGGCATAATGACTATGAATAATGAGTAATTTTTCTAAAGGTTGATTTTCACATATTTATATACTTTTGCTTAGAATGAGGTTCATCTAGTTGCTTGATGGCCAAATAAAAGTTATACATGTGAGTTGGTGCACATGGAATGACCAATTCCATCCATGGGGCATCTTTTGTTGCACCAATGCCATCTTGTTACTCTTAACACCATTGTTGCAATTCAGGCAGCAGGCTTTCATATAGACACACACACACACACACACACACACACACACACAACGTACCATATGTGCGTATGTGTTTGTTCAATATCATTATAATCACCATCAATGCTCATGTACAGGTCGCCACTGTTGATAAGTTTCAAGGACAGCAAAATGATTTTATTTTGCTCTCTCTAGTGCGTTCTCGCTTTGTGGGTCACCTTCGTGATGTTAGAAGATTGGTTGTTGCCATGTCCCGTGCCCGACTTGGACTTTATGTATTTTGCCGCAGATCTCTGTTTGAACAATGTTATGAACTGCAGCCTACATTTCAACATTTGCTTCAGAGACCTGATCGCCTTGCACTGAATTTTGGTGAAGTTTCGACATATACAGAGCGGCAAGTTGAAGACATTGGACATCCTTATTTTGTTAGCAGCGTTGAGGAGATGGGCCACATTGTAATGGATAAAATGAATCAATTGCATCAGGTATATAGCTCTTTGCTTCATATACCTTTCGCGTCTTGTTTTATGGTTGATTCTTCAATTCATTAAGTTGAGGAACAGTCTTGAGAAGTTGGCTGTCTTAAAACCTAAACTTATACTGTGGCCACACACCCAAAACTAGCACAGCCCGGTAAGAAAATGGGAGAATGCCTTACTTAGTTCCTTTATGAAAATGATTTGTTAAAGATACCTTAATAAAATATGAAGGGCAACCTGCCTCATGTTAGGTGAAAGTTGTGCATATTGCAGAGTAAAGAATAAAGCATTTTAGGCTGATGAAGCTTACACACACCTGCAAACGCCAGTGCACACACACAAACACACACGGTGTGAATCAACTCTTGCCTAACAAGTTGTAGTTTGTGATGGATCAACTTGACAAGACCTTTGGCTTTGTCTTCAGATATTTTAAAGTTATCAGATTTTCACCTGGTCTGAACTTTAATAGCTTATTGTCAGATGTATCAAACTGGCTTTTGGTTTTGAGCACTTTGGTTTGTACTTTTCATATCCGTTCATTTTCAACTTCTAAGAAAATCTTCTGCATTATTCTTAAAAGGGTGTGCTTGTTCTTGTTAATACCTCCAAGACATTGGCACTGTCACTCCCATCTGTTGGGTGATGGTGTGGTACATTCAAGTCGCACCAAGTACTGCACAAAGCAGTGACAGGCTTGCAATATTGGTAAAGTATGTTTTAAGTACTTCAAATGTAAACATTTGGGCTTATAATATGCTAAGTCACGTGCATAAAGTAGCTTGATCTTTATTTTGCAAGATGAAGAAACCTTTTCCAGCCTGTGATGCGGTGCATCCGCTTTGTTGTTGGCTGCCAATTAAAATCCACTTGCAAATTTTATCTTAGTCTGCTGTATAAAGTTCCAGTGGTTGAAGTCATGGTTACTCTTGATTCCAGGCACGTATGATGAGCTATCAGCATGAGCACTACATTGCGTATCCATCTGATGGACCTGCTCCTGCAAAGGGCGCAATAATCAATGATACACCAGATGAAAACGAGGCAGAGGAATCGAAACAGATTGATGATATTCCAATTGGTGAAGACAACCAGGCAGAGGAATCAAAAGAGATGGATGCTATTCCAAGTGGCGAAGACGGGGATTTGCAACCTGATAACCAATTGAATGGGGAAAAGGTGAGCGAAGCTTGCCCAAATGATGAAGATGGCAAGCCACCAAGTGGTGCAAACGGGGAAACAAGCATGGAGGAGTAGCCTTTACTTTCTCCACCTAATCGCACTAGTTGTAAGCATAACTTGCAGATAGAGACGAGTAACGCCAACTGGCAAGTAACTGTTTAGCTTTTCTGGCAGTATCTGTATCTGGTAGGAAGAAGATGAAGGGCGCTCTCGTGTGGAGTAGTTTATCTGTACTGTACAGTGCAAAAAAGAGAAATCTTGCTTGCAAAGTGATTTTGTTGTAATATTCATATCAACTAGCTAACCTAGTCACGGAAAACTCTTCTAAGAATTGAAATCACTGCCAGTCATTTGAAGTCGTTTTGTGGAACATCGTTGATTTTTTTTCCCGCTCGTTCATTATGTTTCTTGTGCCCTGGAATTCAGGAATATCATCCCATCATACCCGGTGCTGGAAATTGATCATCCCGGTCTCCTTTTCAGATCAATACTGTCAAGGGCATTTATTTTCTATTTTTCATGCCATACGATCATCATTTGCTGCTGAAATACGAAAATCTCCATGAATTCAGAAAAAAAAATTTGACAAGGGCGTGTAAATGTCTTGGTCAATGGCTTGAAGTGTTCAAGAGAGAGCAAAGATGCATATCTACTCATTCGATGGGAAAATAACTTATACAGGAGCAAATATAAATGGGCTCGTGCATATATTTGATGCCAAAATTGCCAAGACAGAGAAGAAATGAAGGTACAAAGTTCGAGATTAGTTCCTGAGGCTCATGTCAATCTCCAATAAACTTCCGTTTCTTTGTTGTGTTCATGTATGGTCTAAGCACCCATTCATTTTGTGCTTCGGTCTGATCCACTGTCCCTAACTTTATCTGCAGAGCCAATGTAGAAACAGAAACATCAATAATCCAAAAATTACACTGATGATTAGTAATAATATCAGAAGGCATTGCGGAGGCTATATAAGTGACGTAATAATGTTTTGCCCATAACTGATATCAATCAGATTCTGGATGTCTACAATTTCTCTATCACGGAAAAATAAAATTAGAATATCATGGAAGCCATTTCTAACTTTGAGGCAAGAAATCTTAGGCGTGGTAAAACATTGAACTAATTGATATTAGAGATACCTGATAAAGCCGCATTTCAAAACGTGGACCAATTTCTTTGAGCTCAACAGACTTGGGGCCTCCGTGCTTTTCGTAAATATGATGCCTAAACAATACCAAATAAAAAAATAAGCCAAAGCATATTGCATATGAAGAAAAGGTGATCAGTTCGGTACAAAAAAGATGATGAATTTCGCTAATTAACAGCTTGCAAACAGAAAACACAATAGCCAACAGGAAGAAAATGTTCAGACTTGAGATAACCAAACACATGACAGGAAAATAATATTACAGGTAATGGTTTGTGCATATATACGTTCTTCCTATTCAGTAACCAGGTTCACCAGTTTGGTAACAATACAATTTATTTTATTTTATTTTATTTTTATTTTTCTCCTTTTTTTATCAGGATACATGTTATGTTGTTGGCCAAGTAATTCAAGAATATTTTTCAAAGCTTTCAATCTTTAAATATACACTCTGATAGTCAACTCAAGATATTTTCTGATAAATTTGAATACTTTCCAACATCAAACATCATTGCTATTCCCAACAACACAAAGTGATGTAAGAACTAGTAGAGCAGAAGGCAAATTGCTTATGACTGCTGCCTCCTGTCATTTGCTAAGACTAAAGCATCATTACAGGATTTTTTTAATGATGCGTTTTGTATCTGGCTTGAAACAAGAATCTTTCATGGACTAGAACAGGGAACCAACCTGAAGGAGATATAGTCAGATTGATTTGCAAAAGTAATGATGCGTTTTGTATCTGGCTTCGGCATAGGGAAAAGATGTTTTAGAATATTTGCTGTTCTTTCTCCCAGCTGTCAATATCAACAAAAGAAATTCCACAATGGAACCATCCACAGGTTAAAACGTTTAAGTAATAAAGCAATTGTTTGAATTGGTTATATACTGGTTAAATAGCACAATTTCCATTTCTTTCAAAAGCAACAAGCTAACTCAAGGCTGCTAATTGTCTATCAAATCTTCAAATGAACACAAGTTGCACATGACGAAGTCAAACTCCAAAACTGAAGAATAGACATTCAGAGAATGAGAAATTAATACCTTGGATTTAAAATTGTTAAGAATCAAATGTGGGTGGGCCTCAGGCATAGTTCCGATGGCTTTCTTGTCCTTAATGTCATGTCTAGTAACCTACAATAAGGACACTTATTCAGCATACAAAATCCCCCAAAACATTAGCCCAATGAATACTCCCAAAAAATGTAAGAATAACCAAACTACTTACCACATTGAGCAATTCAAAGTAAGCAGTTGGACCAAATGGTAGATGGCATATAACCAAACCATCTGGCACACCACGATGCTCATGCACCAAAATCACATCAGTATAATCATGTGCCCGACAACTTTCAATAATCTCAGATATAACCTGCAAATGAGCATTTTTTCAAAAAAGTCACTAACATATCAAACAGAATCAATCTCCTACACAGCCAAGAAAATCTGGACTCGCAGGCTTTAACAAAACTCAACTTCCTCTAAACACTCACACAACAAAATTCTATTAACCACACATTTCTTCACCACCTCTACGTAAATCATTAAATGCGAAAACACAAATGCCAAACCATCTTCTTAACCCCAAGTCAGTCTCTTGAAAAAGAAATTATTAGTTATACCAGTAGCTGCCCTGCTCCATCCCACAAAAACATCAGACTCACCATGAAAATAATTCATGAGTCCCACCTTTAGATGCAAGGGAGGAGCACAACTCTGAGCATAAAATTAACAGATTAATTCACTAACCTGACCACCACGATTGATTCGTTCCGCATTTGGAAACACAAACTTCAATTCCTGTGCAAGGTTCCGCCAACCATTCGAATCAAATTCTCAACAAAACAAATCCATGTGTTTAACAAATTCAAAACAACATAATATTTCATAATTAATTTTTTCAACACAATTCAACGCGTAAACCTAACAAATTACCTTAACAAACTGAGTAAGAGGAGCGCTCGGATCCCTCGACGTAGTCAATAAAATTTTCGGGTCTCGTTCGGTCGCTTTCGCATACTCGTCATCAATATGACTCCTCGGTACTAAAATTATGCAAACAATAAAATAATTAACTAAAAATTTAAATAAGAAATTATATATATATATATATATATATATATATATATATATATATATATATATATATATATATATATATATATATATATATAAAGGAAGCTTACTTGCGGTGTTTTCATCTTCAAGATCAATTTCTTGACGAAGAGCGGCTTCTTCGTTTCGAAGCTCAGTAGGAATCGGTTTTCCCTCTGTAAAAATTAATTAATTAATTAAAAAAATCTGTTTTTTTATTAAATTAATTAATAAAAAAGGGAAGAGGATTGGTACCAGCTAGGGCTTCTTTGATTTTGCGTTTCTTCTCGTAAAGTAAACGCTCTTTGCCTTCTAAGCTTTTTCGGTACAAATACTCTCTTCTTAATCGGATGTTTCGACGGAGCATTTTTAGATAGAGAGAGAAAGTTAGGGTTTTTGTCAGGGTTTTTGCTTAGTGAAGTAGAGGAGGAAGATGGCGCTGGGTCTAAACGACACTGTTTCTATTTTACTAATGTCTTATGCAAACGACATGTCGTATTCAAGATTAGAGATGGGTTTACAGGATTCCAACTCGCGTGTGTGATAATATTGAATATTTATAAATTAAACATGGACACAGCATTTTGAAATTTCTTTCATGAATGGCAGCCATGCAAATACAGAAATCAGAAACACAGTTTTTATAATATCAAAAACATAATTGCTTCATCCATTCAAAAAGATTATCTAAATACATCAAGGGAATACAAGTGAATGAAATAATGTGTATAAAATTATTAAAAAAAATTCATGACATAATCCTCACACGATGTAAATTCTCTATTTAATACAGAGATATTAAACCTTGATTCATTGTTTAAATCATAGTTGAATGACTTAAACAAATTGAATAAAACAATGTTATTTTAACTTTTTTTTGAAAAAAAAAAGTTAAAAAGATATAATTTTAATTTTTTTTATAATAAAATTGTTTATTGGTTTTTTTTAAAACCCAACTCGGAATAAGTTTAATAACACCGCTTAAAAGTAACTAGATTGATCTTGCAATAGCTGAAGCCGTGCCAATACTTTTGCAACTGTGGATTTCAATCTTGGATGGCCATTTTGTGCAAGATCGATGAGGACCGCCTGAGCAGATTCTCCATGTTGTGATCTGTGTTCTTCAATGCTAAAAATTCTCTCTAATATCCATAGTGCTTTTTCTTGAGCCTTTACAGTTCCTGATTCCAACACTCTTATTATGGCTTGGACAGCAGACGTTTTGGCCATGTAGAGGCTTCCACTCTCCCAGATTTCATCTTGCAAGAGAGTTGCGAGGGCGTTGAGGACAGCTTCATCGGCTTCCCTCTCTTCACCTTCCAATATTTGGATCAGTGGAGGGACAGCACCGGCCTTGACCAAACAAAATGTGCTTTTAACGACACAATAGCCATCATGGACTTGGCAGAAAGTGTCTGCGGAAGGAGGCATACATGTCCACCGTGATTTTCTGGACTTTCGAAGAGCTACTGAGTTCTGCGATAGTTGTGCGAGTGAGATTGCTGCTCTACACTTGGCTACTGATGATTCACTTGCTAGCAACTTCAAAAGGATAGGAATCACCCCTAGTTCTGCTGAAAGTAGCTGCAATTTCTTATCAGAAGGAATGGTAAAGCGAATAAGTACGCCTGCAATGCTCTCTTCTAACCATGTTTTTGTTGATGTTGATGCACCTGAACTCATTAGCGAGATCAGAATGGGCAGAAAATGTAACTTTTTCAGTACTTCTGTTGATTTCTTATTGCTAACAGGAAGATTGCTTACTATGCCGATTGCGGCTGCTTTTTCACTCTCAGATGCTGATGATGAGATGATATTGACTATGTTGATAAGATAGGATTCTCCAAGCTGTTCCATGAACTCTTCTGGTGAATCTTTAGAAAGGGTGTAAAGCAAATTTAATGCAGCACTTCTGATTTTGATGTTGCTTTCTGTCAGAAAGGGTAAAAGAAGCTGGACTGCACAATTTTCCTTCATTTTTCTTCTTACTTTGGATGCACTAGAGTGGGATGCGATACTATTTAGAGCTTGCAAAAGATTATACTGAATCGCTGGACTGGAAAGATTCAAAAGCGAGAGCATCTGCTGGGCTACGTCTTGTTTAACCAGGATAGTTTCTGATTGAGCAATCCTTGCAAGTATTGCAGAAGCTGGCTCCCTGAGTGTCATCAGGACAGATGTCACGGAGAACAGTAGCTGGAGCAGGGGTGATACAATACCTGAACTGATCAAACGTTTTATATTTTCTGTCAAGTTTGACAAATTTTGTAATGCATTTAAAGCAGATAACTTGGCTTCAAGTTTTCCAGATTTAAACATCTTGACAAGGGGCTCAACTGCCCCATCTTCACCGAGGGAGGCTCTGCACTGATCTGTGAGCTCCATCCTTGAAACTGCTGTTGCCATGAGGATCTTGCTCATATCAGAGCCTATATATAAAAAAAGATGATTATATTTAGACAACAAGGGGCTTGAAAGGTATAAAAAATTGGTCGAAATCAAGTTCACACTGATATCGATTTTCAATTGAGAATTCACACAACTCGCAAAAATCCCAAATGCCTTTTCACTCAAAAGGCACATCAAACAACATCAAATACATCCACAGTTCTGAACACGAAAACTATGCTACAGAACATGCATTAAGCGAAAGGAAGCTTTAATATTACCTTCCTTCAGGCAATGAACTAGAGGTTTAAAGTAACCAGCCTCAGCCATATGAAGCACATTTTGAGTATTGCTTGACAGTGCAATCAACAACTTTGCTGCATCATGAGAAGCAGTTGGATCATCCCCATTAAGCATGGTGACTAACATAACGATACATCCTTGAATTCTTCCAATTCGTCGCCTAACTGCAGAAATATCTGAGAGTTCTGACAACAGTCCTACAGCTTCCCTCCCTTCATCGGCATCACGTGCCAAAGATTTCACCAACCCTGACAAGCAGACTACATCTGTCATTTTCTCCTGCAGACTACCAGACAATGTGAGAAGGCTACAAAGTGGAAATTCTTAAACTTGCAACCAAAATTATGTAGAAAAGTTAAAACATTTCTCATATGATTCACCTTGTTTTCATCAGTGTCCAAGGCGAGAATTCTCAGTATCTGGATGATAGTTAACCTGTTGTGAGGCTTGCTCGAGCCTAGCCGATTAAACAGAATTGGAATAATATCTTCTTCATGGATCCACTCTTTATCAATTACCTTATCCCTAATAAAATCACTTAAGACCAAAAGTGCAAGCCTGAATTCTTCATCATTGCCATACTTGAGTTGTAACACTACATCATCAATGCTAAGACTAATCTTTTCCTCCTCAATTTCATTAATAAAAGAGCCCTGCTCACTTACGAACCCGGATTCTTTGCTTGGTCTTGGACCATGAATTACACAAGGGCTAGAGCCGAGACTTGGACTTGGACTTGGACTTGGTGTAAAACTGATATCAAACTTCACATTCATCAATTCTCTGTGCAATGCTGCAATATCTTGTTTAACTTCTGTGGATGCATCAATGCTTGCAAAAAGCACAAGGCCTAGTGATCTCCCAAGTTCTTGAGTAACAACCACAATTTGCTTAATGGGTGATCTTGAACAAGCTCCTTCAATTAATTTCTTAGCTCGAGTAAGCTCTTTCTCTATGGATTCAACTCCCTTTTTGACTGGCGGTCTGTCCATGAGTTTCTCATTATCCTTTATTGCTACAAGAACCGGTGTGAACTTGTCTAGTAGAACTGCAAATTCAGTAAATATTTCTCTATCGAATTCTGAGTTCTTAGCAAGTGATACCACCTCTTCTGTTGAGGCTTGTTGCTCTGATTCAATCTCAGAAATGCTTCTGCTATCAGGATTTTCCATTTCTTTCTCGTATCAAGTATGTGGAGAAAGAGTATTTAAGGATTGTAATTATAGAAGTGACCAACCAAAACTCAAGAAATCTACAGAAGTTGACAGAGGAAGTGTGTCGGTATTAAGAAATCAAAAGAACTGAACAGAAACTGAGCCTGAAAATAACAAGATACACACACACACACACACGTGGTTGTCTATATATTTACACACACAAACGTGTACACAGCAAGTCTTCTGTACTAGAACAAGAATTCAAAAGCAAGAAAATTCATAATCCAGAGGTAAAAGAAACGAATAAGACTATGAACCTGAAGAAGAGAATCAAGAACTGGGAAGACTGACTGAAAATTCCACAAAAGAAGTTTCCTCCTCCATGGTTAAATTCTTCTTGGACGGGATCTACAAGTAATATACGTTAACAAAGACCGAGGACCTGGAACACTAGAGTTTCTTGGTTTCATCTACTTGTCGTGTTCCTTTACATTTTGGACAACCGTCGAAATATAGGCGAAAATATCTAGTTGGTGAGTGTGAAGGGATTGGAGATTAATTTCTTGTTTGTAGTGTTGTGGAGAAGGGTATCTAAAGGGTCGGTGTCAAGGGTTCTGACTTCTTCCCAGGCCGCTGCTGTTTCCGGTAAGTTTCTTTTTTCTTTTTTTCCTGGTAAAATTTAATGAGGTTAGAGGAGACTAAGTCAACTGAGAAAACAACAACACAGTTTCCTGTCTATTTTACATTGGTTGTCTCGAAATTGCATTTAAAAGCTCCAAAGATTTCCTTCGAGGCTGCCCTGCCATCCCTTTGTTCTTCTCTTTATCCACTTTTGCCTCTGTGGGATCCAGGTCAAGCCACTCCCTTACAGTTGAGGTTGCCTATGGAGAGCATCGTCGTCAGAACTGACCCAGGCTGAGGCTCGGTGATGGACTGGTCACGTTAACCCGTGTGTCACAAGATCAACCAAAGTCTACCCTAAAACGAGTTATTTTTATTTTTAATTTGCTAGAATACTAATCAAAATTTTGGGTTAACTAAGAAATAAGTTTTTCATTTTCTTTAATCCATTACATCATGCTATGATGACAATTTAATTTTATATAGCTTTCTACCAAGTCAAATACCTTTGAAGGCATGGTGGAAAAGTAAATATACTCCTTATATATTATCAAATATTCAATTTCACATAAAAAAAAGGTAATTTCTTTACAAATATATATTTTTAGTGTGAGTGATATGTTTAAACGTTAAAATAAATAAAAATAAAATTCCATATTTATTTTAACGTTTATATACTCGTATATTTTATGATGGCAAAAAGAAAGAAAAAATTAATATTTTTTATTTGTATATTTTAAATTATTTTTTAATAAGACATTTTTATTAAATTTTATTATTGTAGATGATAGTTTAGAAACATGACATATATTATAAAAACATGCAATTTAAAATTAAAAAAAAAATGAGGGACGAAAACTTAGACAGGGAAGCCTGAATTTTATTTTAAAAAATAGTTTAAGATATTAAAAAATCCAAAGGTTAAGTTTGATATAACCCAAAACTCAGAAAAGTTTTGAGTCATTTAAAAAAAATAAAAAAAAGTAGAAAAATATGTAGCATTTGATAAGGATTATTTTAATATAAACGAACGAGCATCACAGAAGCAGCACGCGTGAACGTGATCTCTCGTCCACCAATTTTAACTTCTTAAGCCACCTCAATTTCCTGGGTCATTACGGCCCATATAGAAATTATGATGGGCCTCTTCGTCCACTTTGTAGAGTTTATGTGGGCTATCTTGCCAGATCAATTGAGCCCAAACATGTTTTTTAGCCCATCAGCATTAAATGGCATCGAATAAAAAAGAGAGTAAAGAAAATGAATAAATCTTAGAGTTAATTATAATCTAGTCCCTTAGTTTACCCAAGATAATTTATTCGTGCTTATAGTTTTATAAATTATTATAACATTATTTCCCTATTCATTTATAACTTCATTCTTTTCATCCATTTTATATTCTTTTTCATTTCATTTTGATTTTTTTATTTTAAGAAATAAAAAAAACAGATTGGATGAAAATTTTGACTAGAAAAAAGACAATTTTTTGATTTAATATAATATTAAATTAAACACAGTCAATCGAATCTAATTAAACAATTTAGTAAAAAAAAATATCATTTTATTTTTAAAAAAAATTATCAAAGTTGATTTTAATGAATTTAATTGGTTACCTAAGTCAATAAAAATATAAAACCTGATTACAATTTGATTTTTTTTATTCAATTTAAAACTCAGGATCAGGTTCCTAAATAAAAGTTTCTTAAATCAACCTACTAAGCTAAACTAAATTTAATACACATGGTTTTTTTCTCATAATATTTTCTTTTAGGTTTTTTCTCATAATAATTCCAAACTTAATTAACACAAAATCTCAAAACTAATAAAATTCATGCAAGCTAAGGCAGTTGCGCACGCTCATCCCCATCCACTTTGCCTCCTTTGCATGCATCCATGCCACGTACAGCCAAACCTGGCACTCTTTCCTCTCTCCCCATCCCTTCCTTAAGAACCACTCTGGCCAATGGTAGTGAGTCTGAATCTGAGTGATCAAAATGAATCCAGAAAGTCTTACTGCATCGGCAGCCATTAACTTTGGCTTGGCATTCATAGTTCTCTCACTCTTCTCCATTTTCAAGAAACAACCTTCTAATGCCTCCATTTACTACGCTCGTCGCCTCTCCAAACGACACCATGTTCACTTTGAGCAGTCTTTCACTCTTTCCCGCTTTCTCCCTTCAGTTGCTTGGATTCCTCGTGCTTTTCGAGTCACTGAAGATGAAGTTCTTGATATTGGTGGCCTTGATGCTCTCATCATTATCAGACTCTTCAAATTTGGGTTAGTTTGCTTCTTTTGTGTTCTTGTGTTTTTAACTTTGCCCATGAATTCCAGTCTGTAATGTTTCTTGGACTCGATTATGTTCTTGACAAATTTGAAAATTTTTGTTCTTGAATTGGCATGAGAAGTTATAAGAAAGTGATGGAAAAATTTTTTAGTACTTTCTTGGCAGAATCAAGATAAGAAAACTTGAAAAAATTCTGATTTATACTAAATAAACTAAACAGGAATGATTTTGGAGCAATCTTTCGATCTTATATATGGAGCACCCTTTTGCATTTATTTATTTTGATTTTTATCCATATTATCATATTGGAAAGAATTCTGAAGTTTTTGTTTTCCAAGAATGAGGATCTATTTCTTGAATATGCTCTTGAAAGTTACTCATGCATTTAATTTCTACTTATGGTTTGCTTTGCAGGATATATTTCTTTGGAATTTGTTCTCTTATTGGATTAGTGGTACTTCTGCCAATCAATTTCGGTGACCAAGATGAACAATCTAGCACCTACCATTCCATGGATCCTTTCACAATATCAAATATTAGTGCAGGTTCGAACAGGTTGGGTTTCCCATCTTGCTTATGGTTGTTCAGGTTTGAGAGGGTAGAATATATATTTTGCTACTTTGCATATTGTTTGTCTAAAACTCGAAGTCTGTCTATGCAACTATTAGTTTGTATACAAACTGCTGTTTCTGCAGGGGAAAAAAGAAAGAAAGAAACTTGTCATCTTGCAAATTCAATGAACTTCTTTCACCATGCTGAATTTCTAAGAATTGTTACGTTTCTTACGACTTAGATATGAAGCATTCAAGTGTGCATACAAGACACTTGATGTTCATGTCTACATTTTTACTGGTTACATGTGTTTGAATATGAATAGCAGTACTGGCATTTTGTGTTAAGCTTATCTTCCAATTGACTGCTTTATAACTCAAATACTCAATTGATTTACCAAGTTTTCTTCATTCCACAGGCTTTGGGTGCATTTTACGTGCTTGTGGTTGATATCATTTTATGGATTATATCTGTTGTACAAGGTTAGTTTTTCGGTTTATGTATTCACAGATGTAGAATACTACTTTTTTTAAATCCACTTATTGCATGTTATTGTTTATTATCGACAGAACTATCCAGGTTGTAATGGTGGATCATTGCGATAATAACGTTGCTTCTTGGTCTTTTACATTCAAGATAAGTTGAAATTTAAGGTGTTTTCCTGCATCATTTCATCTTCAGGAATATGACGGAATTTCGGTTAAACGGATCCAACTACTTCGGAACCTAAGGCATCAACCTGATCGGTTTAATGTTCTTGTTCGGCAAGTTCCCTTCTGCAATGAACACGACGCTTATGGGTGCTCTGTTGATCACTTCTTCTCTAAACATCATCCTAACAGTTACTGTTCTTATCAGATGATATATGATGGAAAAGATATCGAAGATCTGTTGGTAAGGTTTGAACAACTTGGAATTTCGTACACTAATGCGTTGGCTCTATTTCATTCTCAGTCTCGGCAGATTAGCTGCTCTATGTTATTATATATGCTTTGTATGATAATCAAAGATATTATATGCCTTAGAATGTCACGATATAGTTCTTGTAAAAAATACATTACTATAGAATGTCATGATATAGTTCTTGTAAAAAATACATTACTATGGAAACATGATATCCTTTGAGGTTTACTCGACACTTGATATTAGATGTCAACCTCTGGTAGCTCAGGGGAGTTTCTATTTTTTTTGCCCCCTATAGCATTAATGCAACTGAAACTATGAATTTAGGCTGAGGTATGCAATGCGGAAAAAAAATTTCAGAATGGGATTCGTAGATAACTACTGTTTCGTAGATTTGTGGAACTACAATGAAATGTAAAGCATGAAAGTTTTTCCTACGTGGTAGAATATTTCTAAATTTCTCTCAAAGTTTGCCACAGAAGGTATTGAAAAGTGACCAATGTTATGCACTATCAATAACATTTTCATCAACCCAAGCTTTTAATGATTTAAGTTCTTTCAAGTGAGCATGCTCGTTATTGCACGCTGAAAGATTTTTAGTTGTCTTTGCTTATTGTAAGACATTCTTCATCTCAATTCTGCTTGGTTCCTCTGATATTGTTGTATGCAGCACCAAGCAAAATATGTTGCAAGAAAGATAGAGGACCTGAGAGGAAGGCTCACAGTTAGGAAACGCGACAAGGAAAGCTTACTCTTATATGTATCTCAAGAAGATGATGTGAAAATAGCTTTGTTTGAGGAAAAGCTGCAAGAAATTGTTCATAAGATTCGTCAATTACAGAACGAAAGTATGCTGAAAGGAAAGGTAACTTTAGAGAAGTTTACATGGATGTTAGTATCAAGTTTAAAGTTGGAATATGTTTCATCTGTCAAGTATTAAGTACTGTGGGGACTACTAGATAGAAGCTTAATTTCAAGCCATGATGTGCTTAGTTATTTAAGAATCTAACTTGAAGGGTAGATGCGCAGAAGTAGTGATATACTGCTTGGCAATCCATATGATCCAAGTCTGAGATAGCATTGCATTATGATCTACTGGCATGGGCCGTGTAATGGTATTCTGAACAGCCATGCAGATAAATGCCTTGTTTTTGCCTTGCATTATACTTTGTATCTTTAACTGCGATATATCATAAATGCGATTCATAAACAGTTTACAAGCTTCATGTCTCACATTTGGTTATAAGTTAACCATTAAAACTTGAGCTGTTTTCATTTTTCTAGGATTTGCCCGTTGCCTTTGTTACATTCAAGTCCCGACGTGGCGCAGCATTAGTTTCCCAAACTCAACAGAACTCACATCCACTCACATGGATCACGGAAATGGCTCCAGAACCAAGGGATGTATCATGGAGGAGTCTGGAAATTCCCTTTAAGATTTTGCCACTTTGCAAAATCGGGGTCGTTGTTGCAGCATCTCTCCTCACAATTTTCTTTGCAGTCCCAGTTACAGCTGTTCAAGGAATAGCTAAACTTGAGAAACTTAAGAAATGGTTCCCCCCAGCCATGGCTATGGAGCTAATGTCAGGATTCCAATTCCAATTTTGTTTTTTGGCATTTATGCTATAAGAAATATTTAGTTTTCGCATCTGCTATAAACTTTAAGCAATCACTTAACAGAATACTAATCGAATGTTTGAACTCTTTCTCAGAGTTCTGTATAGCTCTCTGACATGTTGTTCTTGTTCTGCAATAGACCAGGACTAAGCTCCATTATTACAGGGTATCTTCCAAGTGCCATTCTCAAAGGCTTTATATATGTTGTTCCCTTTGCAATGCTTGGCATGGCTAAATTAGGCGGTTCGATTTCGAAGAGCAAGGAGGAGATTAAAGCTTGCAATATGGTTTTCTACTTTCTCGTGGGAAATGTATTCTTTTTGAGCTTGATATCAGGATCCCTACTTGATGAACTTGGAGAATATTTTACCCACCCTAGGAGTATTCCTAGTCATCTTGCCAGTGCTGTCTCTTCACAAGTAAGCTAGGTTGCCTTAATCTAATTAGTTGGTGTATTATTTGATGCTTTTTCTTGAGTTTATATGCTATCTACCACAATTCTCTTTTTCCCTGGCATATGATGCAAACAATTCTTAGCTAATATGAATTTATGAACTTGCAGTCTCCGCTTGACTGCTAATTTGTTCTTTTTTCAGGCTGATTTTTTTGTGACATACATCTTAACTGATGGGTTGTCAGGATTTTCTTTGGAAATCCTTCAGCCCGGCTTGCTTGTTTGGGATGCTGTGAAATCACACACAGTTGGCGGAGGAGACGAGGAAAATCCTTACCTTTATTCATTGCCCTATTTTAGAATCATCCCTTCAGTCTCCCTATCAATACTCATTGGTATGGTATATGCAGTTGTCGCTCCTTTGCTGCTTCCATTTCTTGTTGGCTACTTCTATCTAGGCTACGTTGTATATGTCAACCAGGTAAGTTTCTGCACTAGTTTTATTTCCCTTCAGCAATGTTAATTCCCCAACCATGTTAAATACCTTTTCCTCTGATTTCTTTCCTTGCCTTTGTATGGTCGTTTCGCTTGCTTATCAAGGATTTTTTCCAACATGGTTAGCAGATTGAAGATGTTTACGAAACTGCTTATGATACATGCGGACAGTATTGGCCATACGTTCATCATTATATATTCTTCGGAATCATTCTTATGCAAATCACCATGATTGGTCTTTTTGGGCTGAAGTCAAAACCTTCTGCTTCCATAGCCACAATTCCACTCTTATTGCTTACTATAATGTTCAATGAATACTGCAAGATACGTTTTCTTCCTACATTTCGCCACTATTCTGTTAAGGTATGTATTTGTTCTCTTACTGTTTCCCACATTATTATAGTGGCTGTATACTGCAGTTGTTTAAAATCCGATCTCGCATTTCTCTTCACTTCAGTAAAAAAACCAGTTTAACTTAGAAACTTAAGCGAATAAATGAATCTTTAAAAATAATTTTATATTATTTTTTAAACTTGTATAACCACTATTTTATATTTAATTTTATTAGAGAGAATTAAATATAAAATAGTTACATTTTTTAAACTCTTAAAGCTTTCTAACCCTTCTAAGCATCTTGGATTATATGGTTTTCGATGTCGAGTTAAATTGAAATGATATGGATTCAAACTGTCTAGGCATAATTTGATTTTGTTATTACATAATGGAGTAGCTTTCCAACTAAGCTATATATGCTGAATCTTATTGACAACCTAAATGCATTGTCTTTTCATGGTCAGGATGCGGATGAACATGATGAACTAGATAGGAAGTTCGGTAAGATGGAAATAAATTGTGAGAATGCCAGAAGTGCCTATTGTCAGCCCACTTTACAACCAGCAAACTTCATGGCATCAAAGTCTACTTCCTCGCAGCCATTGGTTTCTTCATTGTGATATCTTAACATTGCAATTCATTTTCTTCCTCTCTCTTGTACTTTCGAGTACATTCACCTGAGTTTTCCGAAAAATTATTACGCTTATTTACACTTTGGCTCACATTTTTGTAGTGAGATTCGAATTTCTCCTCTCTTCTTGGTCAGCAAGTCAACCTAAATAAATTTTTTTAAAAAAATTAAAATAATATTATTTTGAATAAAAACAAATTCTTCAAATTGATTGGTCGAGTCTCAGTCGGATTGTTTGGCTCATTATAAGAAACTCTTTTGTTTAATGCTATTGATTCCTTCTAACTCATGTTCTTTACGAGGTCTGTTGAGTTTAGTGTAGAGGAGGTGTGAGTGTTATAACGTGGCTGCGGGTGAGGTTCACCGGCAGCCACATATAGTATCATTTGGTAATATAGAAAAAAATACTTTAAGTTGGTAGGACCCACTAAATCAAAGATTGTGCTGCAGATTTTGAGAAGTAATATTTTGGAGCATGGTTCATTCTTCACTGTTTATGTGAATAGTTTTTTTTAAAAAAAAAACGGTGTGAAAAGTTTAGTTTTTTTTCATGAAAAACCAGTGCAGTTAATTGATTTCACTCGCATTGTCCACGAACAACGTGAACATGAACAATAATTTTTTTTTGTTTTTTTAAAAAATTAGTTTAAGGTGAATTAAATTTACTCGTACTGTAATCTCAATTTTATTCATGATAATATTTTATCTAATTTTATTGCACGCTCAAAAAATCATAAAAACTGTAGTTCTTATCGAATGAATTTTATACGTAATGAAATTGTAAATTTTTTTTTAAAATTGTGTTTTACTCAAAAAACTAGTATTTAATATTATTTAATAACACTACATAAATTAGAAGGATATTGCATGATGACGTAGCATTTGTGGAATTTGATCGCAATTCCAATTATGTTCTTGTCGGGTCCGACCCAGTTAAAAAAAATCAGTTTTTCCTTTTATTTTAATTGTGTTTTATTCAAAAAATTAGAAGGAGATTGTTTGATAACGTAAAAAAAAATTCAGTTTTTGTTGTTGCGCGCTTAAGAAACCATGAAAAATATAGTTCTTGTTGGATAGATATCGTATGTAATGACATTGTACATTGTTTAATGGAATAATAAAAAAAATATTTGATATCAATATTATTTATTTCATGATTTAATAACAGTAATTACATCTACAATATTTAAATTAAAAATGATTAATATTAATATATATATATTTTTTTAATTATGCTATAACCTCAATTTGAGATTCATTTTTTTAACCAAACACATTAAACTATTTTTTGTTCAACCTTAATTTCAACCATAATTTTAACAAAACATATATTTTTCCAAATCAACCTCAACTAAAAATATTTTTTATAAAATAATTTTTTAAAAACTATAATCACAACAGCAACCTCAATTTTTTAAAAACTATAATCACAACAACAACCTTAATATATATTGAGGTTGCTGCTGTGGTTGAAGTGTTTGCGTTTAACGAAGAACATGAACCGAGTAATAACAAGATGGAGTCTTGTCCTTTAAAGAGCTGACCAGATGTTCAGGCGTTCAGTTGCTATCCTGCGTTTGGAACGCATATTTGTGTGGGACTCATGCATCAAAAAGTGTGGTCGGCTGTTAACCAAACACAATCCTGTAAGATACGCATTAGCCGTGGCGTTGAAGCTTAAAACATGGCTGGGTTGAATCCAAACCCAATGCCTTTTGAAATATGGAAAACGCGGCTTGATCATAAAATGATAAGCTTCTTGCAAACGAAATCTCTTAAATTATTATTCAATGTATTTGGTTTTGAACTGACATAATGACTTTGCAAGGAGTATTTTCTAATCAAGTTTATGCATCAATCGAAACTAAATACTCTTTTTAAATGATCTTACAATATTATACTTTTACATTGGTCCAGTATATTTAAGAGAATAAATTATCTTAGATATTCACTCCGAAGTTCCAGCTCATAAATCCAAGCAAGAAACCAACACAAAGTCAAAACCTTTTTAACCAAATGAACTGCATGGATAATATTTAACGTCCATAGGGATCCGACATGGAAATTAGCAGAAGAAAACACGCTTTCTGGTTTAATAATAGTAAATAAAAAGAAACGAGAAGGCAGTTTCTTGGTTTGTCAAGCAAAGTTAATCCTAATCTCTCTTGTTCATTTTCTCTATCACCATTTCTTGCTTTGATTCTCACTGCACCCGTTTTGCAAACAGTACTACGTGCAGATCAAACCATGGCTGCTGCTTTGGTAGGTGGAGCTTTTCTTTCGGCTTCCCTATAGGTTTTGTTTGATAGAATGGCTTCTCGCCAGGTTGTTGACTTCTTTAAAAGCCAAAAACTAAATGATAGGCTGCTGAAGAAGTTGAAGATACTGATGATTACTGTTAATAAGGTGCTCAATGATGCTGAAAAGAAGCAGATCAGTGACTCGTTTGTAAAAGAGTGGCTTGACGAGCTCAAAGATGCTGTTTATGAAGCAGAGGACTTCTTGGATGAGGTTGCTTATGAAGGCTTGAGACTGGAGGTTGAAGCTGGCTCTCAAACCAGCACTTATCAGGTTAGAGGCTTTTTATCTTCTCGTAATACAGTCCATGAAGAGAAGGAAGAGATGGGAGCTAAGTTAGAGGAGATTCTTGAGCTGCTAGAATATTTAGTACAGCAAAAGGATGCTCTTGGACTGAAAGAGGGTATTGGAGAACAACCCTTGTCATACAAAATACCAACAACTTCTCTGGTGGATGGATCTGGGGTTTTTGGTAGGCATGACGATAAGGAAGCCATAATGAAGTTGATGTTATCTGAAGATGCCAAGCTAGATGTGATTCCTATAGTGGGTATGGGTGGGGTTGGTAAAACCACTCTTGCTCAGCTTATCTACAATGATAGCAGAGTTCAAGAGCGGTTTGATCTGAAGGTATGGGTCTCTGTTTCGGAGGAATTTGATGTTTTCAAGTTAATCAAAGATATGCTTCAAGAGGTCGGTTCGCTGAATTGTGATACCATGACTGCAGATCAGCTTCACAATGAGGTAGAGAAGAGAACAGCAGGGAAAACAGTGCTGATTGTTTTAGATGATGTTTGGTGTGAGAATCAAGATCAGTGGGATTCTTTATTGACACCTTTAAAGTCTGTGAGACAAGGGAGTAAGATCGTCGTTACAACGCGCAATGATAGTGTAGCATCGGTCAAGTCAACTGTTCCAACACATCATCTGCAGAAATTAACTGAAGACGACTGCTGGTTGGTTTTTGCAAAACAGGCATTTGATGATGGAAGTTCTGGTGCATGTCCAGACTTGGAAGAAATTGGCAGAGGAATTGTAAGAAAGTGCAATGGCCTACCTTTAGCTGCAAAAGCTCTTGGGGGTCTCCTACGCTCCAAAAGAGAAGCAAAAGATTGGAAGAAAGTGTTGAAGAGTGACATGTGGACTTTGCCGAAAGATCCGATTCTTCCAGCTTTAAGACTGAGCTACTATTACCTTCCTGCCCCACTGAAGCAGTGCTTTGCGTATTGTGCGCTATTTCCCAAAGATTATAGATTCAACAAGGATGATTTAGTACGTTTGTGGATGGCAGAGGGTTTTCTTGTCCCACTCAAAGGAGATGAGGAGATTGAAGATGTAGGTGGCGAGTGCTTTGATGATCTTGTTTCCAGGTCATTTTTCCAACGATATTCTAGTGACAATCTATCATTGTTTATTATGCACGACCTCATTAATGATTTGGCCAACTCTGTGGCGGGGGAGTTTTGCTTCCTGTTGGAGGATGATGATTCAAACAAGATTGCAGCGAAGGCTCGTCATTTCTCATATGTACCAAAGTCATTTGATTCCCTTAAAAAATTCGTAGGAATCCATGGAGCTGAACATTTGCGCACTTTTCTACCGTTGCCAAAGCAGTGGGAAGACAACCGGTTTGAAGATGGCCTAACACGTTATTTATTACCTAGACTTGGACGATTGCGAGTGCTATCCTTGTCTCGCTATTCTAGCGTAGCTGAGTTGTCTAATTCAATGGGAAAGTTAAAGCATCTGCGATATCTGAACCTTTGGGGAACATCAATAGAAGAGTTCCCTGAAGTTGTGAGTGCTGCGTACAATTTGCAAACGCTAATCTTGGAAGATTGCAAAGGGGTTGCTGAATTGCCTAATTCAATTGGCAATCTGAAGCAATTACGATATGTGAATCTCAAGAAAACAGCAATCAAACTGTTACCTGCATCTTTGAGTTGTTTGTATAATCTGCAAACATTGATCTTGGAAGATTGTGAAGAGCTTGTTGAGTTGCCTGATTCAATAGGAAATTTGAAATGCTTACGACATGTGAATCTTACGAAAACAGCAATTGAAAGGTTACCTGCATCCATGAGTGGATTGTATAACTTGCGAACTTTAATCTTGAAGCAATGCAAGAAACTTACGGAGTTGCCAGCTGATATGGCAAGGTTAATCAACTTGCAAAATCTTGATATTTTAGGAACAAAGCTGTCGAAGATGCCTTCACAGATGGATAGATTGACAAAGCTCCAAACACTGAGTGATTTTTTTCTGGGAAGACAGAGTGGTTCTAGCATTATAGAGTTGGGCAAGCTTCAACATCTACAAGGGGGAGTAACGATTTGGGGTCTTCAAAATGTTGTGGACGCTCAAGATGCTTTGGAAGCCAATTTGAAGGGTATGAAACAGGTTAAAGTGTTGGAATTGAGATGGGATGGCGATGCTGATGACTCACAGCACCAAAGAGACGTTCTTGATAAATTACAGCCCCATACAGGTGTGACTAGTCTTTATGTTGGTGGTTATGGGGGTACAAGGTTTCCAGATTGGATAGCAGACATTTCTTTCTCAAATATAGTAGTGTTGGATCTTTTCAAATGTGCATATTGCACCTCTTTACCTCCACTTGGACAGTTAGGGTCTTTAAAGGAACTATGCATCCAGGAATTTGAAGGAGTTGTGGTGGCGGGTCACGAGTTCTATGGAAGCTGCACATCCTTGAAGGAGCCATTTGGATCCCTCGAGATTTTAACTTTTGTTAGCATGCCACAATGGAATGAATGGATTTCTGATGATGACATGGAAGCTTTCCCTCTTCTTCGAGAGCTTCACATATCAGGCTGCCACAGCCTAACGAAGGCATTGCCGAATCATCACCTTCCTTCTTTAACAGAACTTAACATCCTTGACTGTCAGCAGCTTGGAGGCCCATTTCCTTGGTATCCAATCATTAACAGATTTTGGTTAAATGATGCTTCTCGGGATCTGCGTTTAGAGAAATTGCCTTCTGAGTTGTATGAACTCGAGATTCGCAAATTGGACTCCGTAGATTCGTTGGTCAAGGAATTGGAGCTGATGGGTTGCTTATCCTCTATGTTTGAAAATATTGAAATAGATAATTTTGATCTACTCAAGTGTTTCCCGCTAGAGTTGTTCTCCAACTTACAGACTCTAAAAATCAAGAATAGTCCGAATCTGAATTCTCTTTCAGCATATGAAAAGCCTTATAACAGGTCTCTCCGTTTCTTGGAAATCCAGGGGTGTCCTAACTTAGTTTGTTTTCCCAAAGGAGGGTTATCTGCTCCGAATTTGACAAAGATTAGGTTACTTGATTGCATAAATTTAAAGGCGTTGCCTGAGCAAATGTCTTTCCTTTTTTCCCTTGTGGATTTGGAACTGAAAGGACTTCCTGAACTTGAGTCATTTCCAGAAGGGGGTTTGCCACTTGATCTAGAAACACTCTGCATCCAAAGTTGCAATAAACTCATTGCAAGCCGTGCACAATGGGATTTGCTTCTTCAATGTTCTCTTTCAAAATTAATAATTGCTTACAATGAAGATGTGGAATCTTTCCCTGACGGGCTGCTACTGCCTTTAGAACTTCGGTCCCTTGAAATCCGGTCCCTTGAAAATTTGAAATCTCTGGACTACAACGGGCTTCTACACCTCACCTGTCTTAGAGAATTGAAGATTGACACATGCCCTAATCTCCAATCCATACCTGAAAAAGGGCTGCCCTTCTCCCTTTATTCTTTTGAAATCAGTGGATGCCCTCAGCTAGAAAAAAGGTGTGAAAAGGAGAAAGGGGAAGATTGGCCCAAGATTTCTCATTTCCTCAACATCAAGATTGATGGCCGCTGGATTGAACCAGAAGACTGGTAGAGTCTCTCTTCTTTCATCCATTCAACACATTGAGGTATCGCTGATCTTAATTTTCATTTTCTCCCTTCGGTTTATGTTTCTTACTCAAGTGGATTAATTACTGTATGTCTAAGTTAAGATTTACTATTGTCTAGCTGTGGAGGCGGACGTAGAAATGGAGTTGCTTTACATGTCTACAGGTTTGTCAGACATATTTTGCTGCTTGTTACTTTTAATGTCGATATCATATATATCCCTGTGAATTCCTTGATTCTTATTCAAGTTTTCTCTTATTGCATCAGAGACTCATAAGTCGAGCTCACTCTAAATCCAAGTCCATGCTGCCTGGCTTCAACAGTCAGAGCAGGAAACGGGAATCTTAAGGTAGCATAGAGCATCAAAGACCGAAGCATGGTTCATATGCATCAAAGACTCGATGTCTTTTGTCAGAAGATCAATTTCCAGGTTATTGTTCATTTCTTCATATGATGCTAGTAGTTAACCCGATTTCTTTCTGAACCTTCCCTTCGAAAACAGACTCATCTATTTTTCATATTTGTTGTGGGCGGCTTCCAGGCTCTAGGGAGAATCAGAGAGCCAAGATCTGTGCTTAGTATAAAATTCTATGGGAGTCTTCTGGTGCATATGATACAAAGTTTGGAGATGATATCAAATCTAGTTGAGCATCTAGTCTGGAAACGAAGCTTGCATGTTGTACTTGGCCTTATCAACATTCCTGGTCAGCATATCTGCTAGCATTTGCTTACTCATCCAGTCTAGTCTCACGGCTATTACAAGATATGGTTTGCCAGACAGCAGTGGCAATAACATGGGACAATTTTTTCAGTTTCCGAATTAGCTCAGCACTTTTGTTGTAGTTGGTGGAATGTTATGCTTGTACATAGGTTTAAAATCCATCAACTTATTCAGCTGCTCTTCTTTCTCATGCTTCAATATATTGGATTATTATCTTTCAATTCCAAATTTTGTCTACAAATGTTGCTCTCAGCCCCGTTGCTTGTCTTGCTATTGAAGAAAGAATATTGTTGAATTGTTTGAACCAAAAACTTGTTGAAATCTACAAGCAGTTTAATTACCTTTTGTTGTTTAGAAAATAAAAAAAGCAGTTTATCAACTTTCAAGTGCCATGTAAAAGGCAAACTAAGTTTGGTTAGTATTATAAGATCGGGAAAAAACAGAAATATGTTTAGTTAAAAAGAAAGAAACTTATATAAAAGTAAATGTTTTTGAAATAATTTTAAAGTTATTTTTTGTCCTTTCAGCATCATTTAGAATTCACCAAAAACTGCGAACGCTTTAAAAGAATTGCATTACAATATCAAAAAAGCATTCGGGGATTTACTGGTAGATGGAGCTCAACAAGGGCAACAATACATGAGGGCAAATTTTTGCTTACCGCTCCATCATATTTATTTGATCTAGATGGGTATTGGATTATATAGCTGGAAATGTTTTGCTTGCTTCTGCAATCCCTGCAGTGGCCATGAGTTAAATTGATGCTTGACATAAAGGCTAATCGGTTAAGAACTACCCTGAACTTTCTGTCAACAGGAGATTAGTCCCTAACCTTTTTGTATTCTGATTTAGGTCTGAACCTATTTTTTATCCATCAATGTAGTCCTTCCATCAAATTTGACCACACGGGAGGCACACGTGTCATCCTTCTACACGGTCACGTGACCACACATGCTGATAGATAGATGGAAAATTGAATGGAAGGACTACATTGTTGAAAAAAAATAGATTTAGGATCAAGATCATGGTAAAAGAAAAACATCAGGGACTAATCTTCTGTTACTTGAAGGTCAGGGTATTTTTTAACCAATTAGCCCCTGACTTAAATTTTTAGGGAAAGATGATTCAAATGGAAGCTTAGAGTTATAGTGCATCAATGAAACTTGGTCTGAATATGCCAACACGCAGCCACTTAGAGAAACACTCAACTGCAGATAACATAGCATTGGATTACATAATGTCACACCAGGTAGGAACTCAAGAACATGACCACAGAAAACAAAAGACTCACAGCAAGAAAGTTCCATAAGAAACCATTATTGAATTGTGACTGAAAACTCTGAAACGCTGAAAGAAGAACAAAACTATTCCTCCTTTCCAAGCAGAGCAAGGAGGAAAGCCTTGTAATCCCCAGAAGTGTCATTGGCAACTGCCTGATCAAGGGGCACACTGTTTCTCTTGTAGTAGATCTCCTTGATATCATTCAAGTCCTTCTCTGCCCTTGTGACAATCACACGAGTGAGTGCATCCTCATCTGTCCCAACCTTTTTTATGGCATTGCGCAAAATCTAAGCAGAAGGCAACAATGTTTTAGCCCATTGAACTTTCATTTATGAAATTTAAGGCAACAGTGTAAACAATTTCACCTTTTCGTAGTACTTTTTGTGGTCGTTGAGGCATCGAATGGCTGTACGGAGCACTGTTTTGAACTCATCAGCAGGCTCATCTAGTAAGTCCTATTAAACAAAAATGACCATTAATGCTTCATTTTTGTAATCAGACTCAACCTTGTAGATGGAAGTTCTGTTTTCAGAGTTAAAGCTTCTGTTACAGGCCTCAGAAGCGAAAAGAAACTTGGAGGCATTCACAGTGCTCCTCACGACAACTTGCAACTATAAACATTTAACTTGGTAACTAGAAGCAAGCTATTGAACTTCTTTTTTTCTGTACCTTGGTGATGGAAGAGCCATGATCATCTCTGTAGCGGTTGAAAGTTGCCATGAGCTGTGCTTTGCTCCTGGTAGTCAGGATCCTAATGACATCTTCATGATTAAAAGCCTTGTCTTTGATTGCATCATGAAGAATATCAGCTTCTGAATTGGTCAATCTTGTATTAATCTCATCTCCTTCATACCTAAAAGCTGTCACTAATCCAACCAAGAGCTGCAAAATGATCATAACAAACCATCAGGCAATTGTGAATGGCCTAATCACAAAATATCAATGATTGTAACATGCCTTCCTGATATCACCGGTGGTATGGGCCGCAAGATCTTCTTCCAAGGAATGCTTGTACCGAGCATGGTAAGCCCTCCTCACAGCCAAGAGGTCCTCTGAAGATAGGACGCAGGCAATTTCTACAATCACATGGTAATCGCCAGATTTCCTGATAGCCACATTTGCTAACACTGCATCTCTGTCTTCTGGATCCAATACCCATCGATACACAGCTTTCTATGTTCACAAATTTATGAAACTTAATTAGCATCACAGGCATATATATAAACCGGCAATCACACTCCATCCCATTCTGCAACAATCCTTGGGTTGGAAAGAACATAATGACTATGATTAAACGTTAATATGCATCAAATCTCTTGCAAAACACAACTGATTGAACAAGACCCGTTAACAAATGTGCCCTGCCTCTGACAGATAAGACTGGTATAAACATAAAGTTTGTGTTATCATAACCATGATACTGACAATTACCTCAAAGTCTCCATTGAGCTCAGACTCGAGACGCTTGACAAGATCTTCTTGAAACAATTCTGAATAAGCTAGCCTGATTTGCTTCCTTTGAGCAGCATTTCTATGGCCCAGTATTGAAATTATAGCCTTCTCATTAGTCCCCCAGCCTAGCAAAAACAAACAGCAGAGACAAATTCCGTTGTCAGTTTTGATATTTCCTTTTGCATAAAATCACTTGATGATCACAACATCAATTTGGATAAGATTTTTCACAAAAGAAGCGAGCAAGATCCTGATGAAATTCAAGAATCAAAACAAGAAAACATGAACTCAGAAGCCGATTTCTTTTGACAAAAAAGGGTACAAATTATCTTAGTGAAAAACACAAAGGAAAGTACATATGCAAGACATAGAACGATTTGTAAACTTAACCCTGGCAAGCCTTTCGGAGAGCTTGTGCATCATCAGCATAAGAAACATTTTCAGGAACAACAAGGGTAGCCATTGTAGTTAACTCTCTTTGTCTCTTTAGCTAGAAAATTCAATGTGAAGGAGACTTGTTCATACTCTCATATTTATAGTACCACTTTCTTACACTCTTACGTTGAAAACAATGTGGTAATGAAATGATTTCTTAGACTATGTAAATTTTATGAATACATTAATCAGCATGACCACCTGCTTTCCACTATTAGATTCTTACTCATCTCTCATGGTTGGCTTGAGTTATTGAATATTTTCTTCATACCATTTTTGAAGGCAAAATGGGTGAATGAGAGGAAATTTTTGGTGCAGGCACACAAGAGTTTTATGCATAGTTGTCGTACCAGCTTGAGAGAGAAATTTAGGTCGAGTCAATCAATAATTTTTTTTTTATTAAGAAAAAGTTTTTTAGGTTTTTTTTTAAAAAAATTATAATATTGACTCGACCTATTTAACCGAAAACTAGTCTAAATTAATTTATGAGATTTCGATTAATTTTTAAAAAAAAATATATATATATATATATATATATATATATATGGTATCCTAAACTAGCTTGCAAGTACCAAACTAAACCTCTACTACTTGAAACCAGCCTTTTATACAAGGTTAATTAAGCTCCGCAACCAATGGTCCCGAGAGATTTGATGCAAGTGAAATTCAAATTTAAGACCTTGAAGTGAACAAACCCTTAAATCTCTACTTAAATGCCGCTAGACCAGCCCCTCAGGATATATCCTGATTTCTGCCGACTCGTGAAACTAGATCAAGTTTAATAATTATAATTTTATGTTTTGCAGAAAATACATTAATTTATTCTCTCTTTTTCCTTTGGAGAGAGACTTTTATTTTTCTATCCTGGTTTTATGCATCAAGTTTGTATCCTAATGAGGCATAACTTAGTCCGGTGTGTCTTCCCATCACAAAAATTATAAATATTTTGCCAGAAAGTAAAGCAGAAGGAACAACTCATGCTGACAAATCATTCACACCAACCTCTTCACTTTCAAATAAAAATTTGACAACAAAGAAAATCATACTGTCATTAATACTTTCCCTTTTTTTCCTTTTCCCTTTCCCTGCCTTTTGTTTCTCTAAAAGTAAAATATTTACTCCTCTTTTTCATAGAATATTTTCTCATGATTGTTACAGCACAACCACTTTTTACCATTTCTTACAGAAATTTGATATCTTAATTTTTCAGGCATGTTAACATTTAAGTTGTCTGTTAGGCAGCTGTGTGTTTTTAAGGTTGGACTATAGACACAGGAAATCCTCCCAATGAACCCTCTCTTAATTTAAATATTGCTGGTGATTGTTTCTCAATCAAACAGCTATATGATTATTTCTTACTTGTTGGCGTGTCGAGTATATAATATATGATTATTTCTTAATTGTTGGCATGTAGAGCATATAATATATGATTATAGTATGAAAGAAAAGGAGAGAGAAGTACCTTTACAGGCCTTGTAGAGGGCTTCGGCATCCTCACTAGGAACATGGTTGTCGACAGGAGCAATTAGGCTAGCCATTGTTGAATTTATTTCTCTTGAGTACTTTCTCTTAAGAAACGTGAGTGAATTGTGAAAGATTATACAACCATTGGCTTCCTATTTATACATGCAAACAGATACAAGAGAACATATGATACTGTGTTGAAAGTATCGCCTTGCCTAGAGGGTCACACGTATCATGTTTAGCCGTTAATTACTTTGTTTCTTTTATGCTACGTTAATTATTTTGTCATATATAATAGCATACTACTCAGACCCGGCTGGAGATCAACTCAGAAATAAATATAAATTATTGGGTTAATTTGATTCAATATTTTTAGTAAAATAATATTATTTTGTTCTTCTAAAAAAAATAAATAGGATTTGGTTGGCAGAGTCAGCTAAATTATTAAAAACATAAAACATTAATTAAATTTTACCGAGTTAATATATATTTAAAACTCAAACTAAATAAGGTTTTGGGTTGTAAATTTCTCGATTTAATCCACCGAATAAATTAATGTTTAATAACTAGAATAAAAAAAATAAAATTATCAACATCTCTAACCCTTCAACGACTAAAAAAAGAGTGAAAAGAGTGAGAGAGAGAAGAGAAACGGTGATTATGTGTCCGGGAGTCATTTTCAGGTGGATAATTAACGTGTGAATTCTGGTGTTTTTTTCTAGTAGAATGTTGCAACGTGTGAAGAGATAGGTGGGAAAGCTGGTTTGAATTTACAAGTAGTACTGGGTTGCAGATCTCAGCAGTTGCCGTCCATGGAAACATGCATGAACATGTGAATGCCACAGCAAAAATGTTTTGTCTTTTCTTCTCTTCTCTTCTGATGCTAGCTTTTACCTTGGTAAACCCGCGCGAAACGATCAATGAAACTATCTGTATGTCTTGTTTTGTTTTGTTTTTTCAAATTCCAAGTGATTCATGCGTGGATCTCATGAGTTAGTTGTGAATCTATCGTAGTTGGATATGTGTATGATCATGTAGTGATATTTATGGATTGATGATACATAATTAAGTTCAAGAAAAGATAAAAGTTGCACACAGTGTGATCTTATTATTAAAAAAAAAATTATAATTTTTAATGTGACAATTAGATAAGCTTAAATTTTGTTGGTCTATTCTTAATTAAAACTAGTCGAGATCCAAAAATTATGCATTTCTAATACTTATTCTTGTATTGTTTTTATTGAGTTAGTAATAGAATTCTATGAATGATGAATTTAAAAATTTTGCAAATCTAAATCATAGCATCCTATATAATTTTGAACTGAAAAGAAGTTAAAAATTATCCATTTCTTTGTATTTCAGCAGTCCATCTAATTAATGAAAGACACGAATATAATAAACCTATGCGAAGAAACACATTGATCCCATTAAGAAAAGCTAATTAAATTTGTAGCACTCGACCCCAGCCGATAATAAAAGGGTTTTTTTTCAAATATTTATGAGCAGTAAAGACCTACCCGGGAAGCAACATCCAGGATACCATTTTCAAATTATACAAGTGGTTGAAGTTGTTGGCCACCCTCGATGACTCTAGTAAAGGCTCGGAAGGTGGAGTTGTAAAGTTTATTAATATATTAAATGGATAGAAACACTGGCATGAAGGACTCCATGGCCCAATGGATAAGGCGCTGGTCTACGGAACCAGAGATTCTGGGTTCGATCCCCAGTGGAGTCGTGGTTGATTTTTTTACTCCTCTTTTATTATTTTATTTTTTTAATGTTTTGCCAGTTTTCATGCTGAGGCCACAAGCCCATTAATAAAGACTAGAATCAATTTAATGTCCATAGGCCTCAGCCCAGTTTCGTTCTGCTTCCCTTCTTCGTTTTTCTACAACTGGGTTCAAGGCTAATTATTGGAGTCAATGTAATTAAACTTGTTCTAGAACCAGATTAGGTCAGGTGGATTAACCTTTCCTTGAAATAAAGCCACAATGATATTTTTTTCCAGTACTTATTTTAAAAATCAACTCGATCAACATGGGATCAACTATTTACATGTTAACCTGCTAAGTTAACTAAATTTAAATTGATTTTTTTTTTTAATTTGACTGATCTTTAAATTAAATCATTAGGCTAGATTTTATAATTGTGATTACAATAATATGTAATAGTCTAAATTGTGCTTCGAGGAATAATTGAAAGTCCCTTTTCTTTTTAAAATTATATTTTTTTGTATTTTAAAGTATTTTTATTGGATTGTAAGTGATTGACACGTAAATTATTGAATTTTGCAGAAATTAGAAATAGATTAAAAAAAAAGGAGAAGTTAATTTGGATGTTAGAATAAAGGTTAATTTGGATGTTAGGATATATTAGATATGAAGATAAACGAGGTGATATATTAATCATGATTTTGAGTTATATTTCTATATTCTTAACAATCCTCATGAGGGTCTTTTTACTCTTCTTCTTGCTTTCTTGCTTTCATGAGTAGGGCTGTTTGAACTCTCTTTCTTTTGGGAGATGTACAAGTTATTTTTTATTTTTAAATATATGAGATATATTCAAGTACTTCATGTGTTATTTAAAATTAAATCTTTTTTTTTTAATTTTTAGGAAGTGTTCCTATATTAATTTTTAAAATACTTTGATAAGTAGTTACAAAATTTAACATGGAGCGAAGTTGAGATACGGATCAAAATTATCAATCTTAAATATATTTTTTATAAAAAAATATTAATTTAATATATAAAAAAATACAAAAAAAAGAGTTAAAATATGGTTTTAATCATGTAAGTTGACAAGAAGGTGATAAATCAAATCAGATTTTTAACTAAATCATTAAAAAAAATTTATTTTTTTAAAATTAAACTAGTGCTGACTTTGAAGTAAATAAGATCCAAATTGACCCGTTGAGCAACCTAGATTTTATAACAATGTTTCGATAGGTTAGTTGTGAGATTTTAATTTTTTTCAAAAAATAAGAAAAAAGAGCTAACGTTTTTTAATTTTATACGTATCTTTTGTCTGTAAACATTTTGAACGAATTTAATGAAATGGCACAATAACAACAAATCACATGCGTAGGGCCTATGTCAAGAGTCAAAAGACCTAACCCCCTACTTTAAACCCTAATCCTCAATCATTACCTAATTAATAATTAATCCACTCTCATAATCCTTCTCCTGTTTTTTTTTTAAATTCAAAAACGTGGCTATCCCAAAAAACACCACTTGGTCAACATGGGCCCAAGAAACCGACGCGCGAAACCAACCCTCGAAGCAACCACAGCCACAACTTAGACCTGCCTACCAAATTTCTCCAAATTCACATGACATTCAACCCAAATCAAACTCAAATCAAACTCCTCACGTATTAACCAATCACGTTCAAGTATTAGATCTATCCTTAAATTCTAACCACACACTAAGATACTGTCGTCAACACACGTGTCAGTCAAATAGCCAATCAAACTCACGTGATTCTCACGTGCTCTACAACCCTTTGGCTTTTCCCTTTCTTTTATGCTCTTGTTTCAGTCTCTGGAAAACTCTTTTGGTTGCTTCTTTAACAACTGTTAAGGTTCTTGTTTTCTTGTTTTGCATGTAAAGTTTTTGTCTTGGTTTGGTTTATAGGGTTAAGGGGTTTTGATGTTTTTGTTTTAACGTAAGTTAATGTTTTCTTTTTTTCTTTTTTTGGTGAAGGTTTTGAAGGATTGGCGATGTGTGAGATAATTCAAGATATAATATGTGAATTGGGTTTTCGTTTTGTGATCTGTTCTGGTTTCTTTAGCTATGTTTGATTGGAACGACGAAGAGGTAACTAAATCATTTTTTTTCCATTATCTATTTTGGAATATGCAGTTGATTTGTGAATTGGATTTGTGGGTTGCTTTTAGATTTCACTGATCTTGTTTAAAATGGATAGTTACTTGTATTTTGAAGTTTTTTAGGACTAATTTGAAGAAGAAATGATTTTTTTTTTAGGATTATGGGTTAGTTTTAGAGTATGGTTATATTGGAAGATTGGTTATAAGGAGAACTGTGTTGAAGTGAAAAAGCATGACTTGCAGTTTTTTTTTTTAATGGATTAAAATTTTGAAGGAATTAGGAATTGGCAAAGTGTTCAAATGGTGTGATTCATTTGTAAATTAGATGGAGTTTTCATAAGTGATGAGAGATATTGATTTAGTTGAAGATTAAGGAGTGGTTGTGGTATGGGATTTAGGGGAAAGTGAGTGGTTGTGACGAGGAAGAATCGATCAGTAGTATTTGAATGTGGCACACTGACATAGAGTGAAGAAATAATAAGAAAAGTAGGTCTTTGTGGAAAATTATTAGAGCTTCTCAAGTGTTTTAATTTGGGAGTTGTTTTCACGGGCCGTATTGGTACGAAGCTGGTGGAAACATGTAGGGAAAGGGCTGGAGGAGGGAAGAATATATTTTTTCTTGGGAACTGAGGGAAGAATTCGGCGATTGAAGTTAGGATGCGTAAAGAGATGGAGCTTGTGATGATAAGAGAAGCTGCGCATAGTGATTACGAAAGTCGGGTGGATTCATATCTAAAGAAGCTATGAAGAAGGTATCTTTGAAGGCACTTCCCTCCCTTTTCCTTACAAAGTAGCTTGGAACTGATGGAAAGATGCAAATTTTTTTGTGGATCAGTTGATGGGGTGCAATGTGATATCCTCCTTAAAGATGCTCACACTTTGAGGTATTTTTTATTGGATATCCAGCAGAAAAAAACTTGATATTGCTTGGTTTGTCTTCCATGGATATTGATAAAAAGGTGATATGCATGCCTACTGGAAAATGTACTTCTTCTTGCTGGGTCTGAAATTCAAACTTATGTTCACTAGGGACCTTTCAATGATGTTGTTGAAGTGAACTGCTAGGTCATTAATCACAAGTCAAAATAGGAGACTGCTGATGGTGCATCAGTTAGAGATACCTTTGATTCACATTTTCAGGATTCAGAGTTTTAGCCATTTTTGGCATATAAGTAGGTAATATTTCTTTTGGATATTTTGAATTTTGGCCTTTTACTTTGGTTATAGATGTACAGCTATAAAATATTGTCTAATTTTTATTGAATAGGTTTTATTTATGGTATTAGGGCACCTAAGTTTCTTTCTCCGGTGACACTTATTGGTGAAGTTTGGTTTTGAACTTGGTGTCAAATAATACCAACGAATAGTGAGAAAGGGAATCTTCTTTAAATTGGATTTGAGAAGGTTTATGATCATTCGAGTCAGAGAGGACCTTGAGAAAGTGATGCAGGTAGCGTTAGATGTTATATCTTACTGTGAAGAAATTAGTTCCAAAAAGAAGATACTTTGCCTTGGTTTATTTGTCCAGACTGAAGTTTCCAAAGTGCTCTGTACATGCAATGAAGCTTTAGGTCGTACTTCATCTTATTGAGAGCATGCTTTGGGCCATCTCCTCCTTTTATTTTCTTTTCTCTTTTTAATTTTGTTGCAAATTTTAAATGAATCATGCCAACGGCTTCTACTTTCTATTTTATTTTTAACACAATTGAGAACATTTTAGTATTTTCTGCATGACTCAATTAAATATTTTGTTCCCAACTCATTGACACTAGCAACTCTCTCTCGTACACACATGTGTGCTCATATGTGCCCACGCACACCTTACAAGGAACTGAACTGATTAATTAGTGCATTATTCAGAATATTATGTTGGGAAAAATAGTCTTGCTAAGTTACCCAGAGATTAACTTGTGACTGTTTCATTCTTCTCATGTATCCCACATTTAGTGATGATGCTTACTCACTATCCTTTCAGCTTACGAACATAATATGGGGTGAGGCTGATGATAGTGATGACCATATCGTGCCATATCCAGAGGCAAGTGAAGATTATTGCAAGAAAAAGGAATCGAATGAAGAAGCTAGCACCATTAAATCTAGTGAGCAGAAGGCACCTGGGGCTAAAGTTGATACTGATGGCAGAAAGCTGGAGAGCATTTCGAATGTTGACACAAGTGAAGGAACTTCTTCCTTAGGACTTGACATGGACCGATGGCCTAACTTGTCCTCATCTAATGCTGCCAAAACTGAGCAGGATTCCTTGGAAACTTCAATCTCTAACAATTTAACTGACATTACCAAACTTGATTCATCAGCAGGTGATGAGATTTCAATTACAAGGAAAAAATGTAGATAGGGTGATGAGTTGGTGATGTTTTCATAGCATAGTACATGCTGCTGTCATTCTAATTCCTTTTTTTTTTTAATGTGGAGACAGATCATCTTGATAAGGACACTGAGATTTTTCAAAATTCCCATGAAGGTAAAGAGCAAGGTGATTTTGTTGATTATGGCTGGGCTAGCATTGGAAGCTTTGATGATCTTGATCGAATTTTTAGGTAAAGCACAGTTACCATTTCTTACTTTCTGCACCTAAATGAAAGATGGTCAGCAGCACCCTGATATGGAAGCTTGTACATCTCATTATTCTGATAATTTGAACAATTTCTTATTACTGAAAGTGAATTGAAAGTTTCGCGAACAAAATAATTTTGCTCACTGTCTATTTTCATTTCAGAAGAAAAGAATCATGTAGTACAGGAGTGTTGTTGTGATGGAAAAACAACCAGACTCTTTTAATAAATGTAGTTTCTTCTGTTTTGGATCTATATCCTTTTCCAAATAAGTGCTGTCTGCTAAAAGCAACACTAACAAAAAATGACTAGTTGTTTGAAAATTTGTGGTTTTTGATCCTTGGCTTGATTTGGTTAATTGGGAAAAGAACCTGAAGGAAGCCAGTTTTTAGCAGCACAATATCCTCAATTACAAGTATAAATGGCAGAAAGAATGTAATATAGCAGCACTGGATTTGTAAGGAATTGGTGAGCTTGTTCAATAGTGGAAGGGCTTTCCTGCATTTCTGTTGTTCACTGTGTTCTTATGTTTTATATTTTATCTTGATTTTGTTGGAGAACAGTGATAACCATCTGACTCAATATCCTCACAAGTGGTGATTTTGCAGCAATGATGACCCAATATTTGGCAATGTAAATCTTGGTAATGCGGATGAGCTATGGTCTTCTTCTAAAGATATAACTAACAGCCCGGTAAAGCCCTTTCCAATATCTGTGGCTTCGAGAGAAGAGTATGCACAAGAAGAGGACCGGCTGTTTACCCTTGGGTATGGAAAAATGAACGATCCTGCATCTCATGGTCTGCAGAATACTCAGGCAAGCCTTGATCATGTAGAATATGATGAAGCTGAAAACAAGCCTATACTGAAGGAGCAGGTATAGTTACTCAATTTTCAGTGATGGGTTTACTTATTAATGCCTCATGCTCAAGTGCAGGAGCTGAGAGAAGCTTAGCATTTTTTATTTTATTTTTTTGTGCTTTTGCAGACAGATTTGGCTGTTGTGGGAAAGAACACGGAGGCTAACTCTCAACTGACGGAAGAAAATGGTGCTTTGCCAAATGAATTGGCAAACGAGGTACCTTTTTTTTTTCTTCCTTTTGATATTTTCAAAATCTTGATACTGAACCAGACATGTTACTGATTTTCCCCCTTTTCATTCAGGATAACTTTTAGACTCAATAAGCACCAAATACAATTTTTGTTTTTTAGAATCCTGCTATGATCTTTTGACGCTCTAAGTTCTTTTGTCCAGGATTCAAGAAAAGTTATATCAGTGAATTGAAGTTGGAAAATCTTGATATTGTGATCCTTTCACTAATACAGTGTGGTTTCCACATATTAATCTGGAATGGCAAATGGCGACAGAAAAGAGAAATTATATTATTTAAATTCCTCTTCGTCTCTCCATATTTCTTGCTATTATTTTTAGTTTTATTTTTTGGAATGAGAATAAACTTGGATGTTGGGTGAATATGGATTTACATGATTTAGTCATGACTTCAATAATGCATCAATCAAGTTATCCTGGATGTCAAATCCATGACTTAACCATGATATCGATTGCCTAAAGTAAAGCCATTGTGTGGTTTTCTGTTAGTAGGAAGGAGAAAGGAATAACATGTGAAAATTCAGGAGGCATCAGTTACTTATATTTCTAGCATGACATCCACTCTTCCCAGGGACATGCAAATTCTGTTTCCTTGGCATAGTTTAGCTAATACCTCAATATATTCTGAACAATAGAAGCCCTTTGGATCGTAAGTTACAGTTAAAAAAAAAAATAACATTGAATATATCCTTACAAACCATGTACTGAATTAAAATACTAACTGTGCCTTAGTCACTCTCCCCTGCAGGTCTAGATGGTTAAAACGTTGATCTATTCTATAAGTAATTTGTCTATTTATTATAGTTCTGTGACCAGACTTACAGGCAAAAGAAGATCTTGAAAGGTCGGGAAAAACTGGAAGAAAAAGGTGAACTGAAATCATCCCAAGATTTTTATGGAAACTGGACTTCATCTGGAATCCCAGCCTGTCAGCTTAAGAATCATTTTGCACCCCAAATTATGCAATCTTCTCCCCCTTCAATTCTCAGCCAACAGAAGCAGCTACAGGGTTCCGAGCAGTTGCAGTACCAGCAGATATCCAATCCATTTGTGGCCCCTTCTGCATACGGAAGTATTACAATTCCATATTCTATGCCTGTGTTGTCCCACATTCAGTCTGGGGATTTTAAGCATCAACCTTTAGCTTCTGGTTATGAAGTTTCTTCAGGTAATGCGAATCCTGCTAAAGTTTTCTGACTTTCCAACAAAATTTCTAGTCATTTAATCATCGACCTAAACTTTCTGGTTATGAAGTTTCTTCAGGCAATGCAAATCCTATAAACAAGTTAGCTGACTGTCCAGTGAAACCCCAGAGAATGACACCTCAGGAAAAGATTGAAAAATTAAGGAGGCGGCAACAAATTCAGGCAATGCTTGCCATTCAGAAACAGCAGCAGCAGCTTGTTCATCAAAAGTGTTCCCAAGAAAATCAAATTCAGCATGTTGAAGGAGCTGACCTTGAAGTAGAGGATCTAAGTACACTTGCTTCATTTGACCCAAACTCACCTATTGAGCAAGATGATTCCAATACAATCTCTCTGGCGGTTAATGATTATTCAATGGAGGACACAGTACTCTACAGGCTTCAAGATATTATTTCAAAGGTATGCTTCACGTACTAGTGCATTCTTTCCCTGCTAAATAATTTGCACTTGGTTACGATTCCAAACCAATGTTTTACAACAGTTGGATGTCAGAATTAGACTTTGTATTCGGGATAGCTTGTTCCGGCTGGCTCAAAGTGCAATGCAAAGGCATTATGCTAGTGATACTGGCAGCACAAACAATAGTAGCAGGGACGAACAAGTTGCTGCAAAAGAGGAAACCAGCAGTCAAAGAAGGTTGGTTAAGGCAATGCATTTCTCATGCTTCTGTTTTCAAATTTAATCTATCCTCTCTTTTTTCTTAACATTTTTTCTCTATGGAAATGTTAAATTAGGATCTTTTAATGCCATCACCATCTTCTGTTTTCCTTTCTCGTTCTAGAAATAAATATTGAAAGCGGTATCCTCTATTTACAATGGAGGAATAGTGACTGAAACAATTCAATTAAGGCCGCGCTTGTTCTTAGAAGTAGAAGAAAATCTAAACAGAAAATTTTAGGTTCCTCTTTCACTGGATTTCCTTAAAAACTTGACTGAATTTGACCTTGTTGATCAAATAACTAATAGTTCGCTTCCAAGGGTTCATTTATGGTTGTGAGTGCTGGTCATCATGTCTTGATTTAGTTGAGAGAAGCTTTGGTATTGTATGTAGGCCAACCTAGGCAGGTAGGTGCAGCATTCATGAGTGCAGTGCAGCAAGTAGTCATGAGGTGACAATTCAAATAGCATAATATTTAGTAGAGATTTTCATTTTATTAGAAAAGGAAATTTAATTTTTCCAATATTAACAAAATCTATGCAAGTTTTCTGCGTTGTTGATTCCAGTGAATTTGTGCATAATCACCTTAATCTGAAAAGGAGAGCTAAACGCACACATCTGTTGAAAGTAAACTGAAAGAAAAGTTTTTTAATCAAAGTTAAGTAGTAATAAAATAGATAAATCAAAAGTTTTTGGATTTTGAATTTTTGGAGAAGGGGAATAGATTAGAGAAAGAGGTGGGGGAAAAATTTTGAATTTTTGAAGATGCGGAAAAGGAGAAAAGGAGAGAATGGAGATTTTATGTAATTAATGATTTAATTTATTTTTTGAATTTTGATTTTGCCGCGTCAACAATGAAAAATCTGTTGGAGATTACTTAAATATTTGATAGTAGCATTTATTATAGCAAAAAAGATATTGCAATAGAATGATTATTATATATGAAGATGAATGAGAGACAATAGGAAGAAAATATCTGTATTTCAACATACAACAAATAAAAACATGCAACTTTCTTGGACAATATCTGTATTTCATTCATCCAAACTTTAAGTGAAATTGCCTTTGATTACTGAAAACAAAATAAACTATTTAGTAGCAATCCCTCAATATGTTGAACGATTGAAAGAAAACCTCCTTTTAACTACTTCTTTGCTCCGCTGATTTTGGGGGGGAAATATACATATTGGGGGACAACTGAAAAATACACGAGAAGAAAGGGAGGAGGGCAACGACTCAAGCAGAGGGCAGTTACATATTTCCAATCGTTTAAGGGAGGTGAGGTGTTGAAGCCCCTTGTAGTCAAGAGATTTCAGGTGTTTTAGGGAATCGATTTTAATAGATGTAAGACTTGAGGGCAGAAGCATCTCTTCAGGGAAGGATTCAACATTTTCGTCCCCACCAATGTCGAGGTGTGAAAGAGAAGGGAGCGTTTGCAAGCCCCATTGCATGCGGCCTGCAATGAGTTTGTTGCAATCGAAAATACGAAGTGATTGTAATGTGGAGGGAAAACCCTCTTCTGGACACAACTCAAATTCTAAACAACCATTTATTTCCAAATGTTTAAGGGATGGGAGGAGGGAATGCATACTCTCAGGCAACTGCTTCAAGTTCCAGCAATCGTTTAACGAAAGTCGTGTCAAGACTGGAGCAGGTAACCCTCCTTTGGGAAATGAAACTAATTTAGGGCACCCCTTGATTATCAAACAATGGAGAGAGGTGAGAACATTGAGAGGTCTTTCATGTGCACATAGTGATTCGAGATCTGGACAGTTAAAGATAGAAAGAGTATTTAACTTGGGGAACAAGTCCAGTGCGACGCATTTGAGAGCAGCCCAGCCCTCGATTGTAATTTTCCCAAAATCAGAGGGTGACCAACCCATTTGCTCAATTTCCTCGGGTAGGGACTCTAGGGAGTGGAATCCAGAAACAGACAGAGAGTGCAACCTCGGAAACCTAGGAAGTGGAGTCGCGAGCTGCTCACACCCACTAATTGTGAGTCTTGTTACACGTGGAAGGTGGTGACTAGGTAGGGCCTTTGCAAGGTTGGGGCATTCTTTGATTGAAAGCACCTCTAGAAGAGGGAAGGCTTCCCGGCTGCCTTCGTCTGAAATCCACTCGCGCCACTCTGGCATCCTTCTAAAAGATAATGTTTGGAGGGATTCAAATGGCTTCTTCATAGCTGTACAATTCCCATAGAACTCGGAGCTCACAGTCTTAACTTTATCGAACGCTTCAATTGAGAGACGCTCCAAAGAAGCTAATTGCCCGAGCGGTGGTAAGGAGGTGCAGTTTGTACATCTACTGAGCTGCAAGGACACTATATTTGAGAAAGAGGACTCTCCTACCCACTCCGGAAACCTTACACCTCCATAACCATCAATCTGAAGATCCTTCACATTTCTATTTGGCTCTAATTTCTCAAGTGTGCTTTTTACGTGTTGCAGGTCATGAATGTCACCACCCCATGTAAACCTCAGCTCATCAAGGTGCCTTTTACTTTTGAAATTTGCTTTGACAGCATCCCGAGCATCCACCACATTTTGAAGGTTCCCAATATGAAGTTGTCCCCGTAGATGTCGTAGCTTTCCCAATTCTTTAATGCTAGCCTCACTCTGTCTTCCCACCATAAAGTCGGTCAACGTTTGGAGCTTTGTCAGTTGACCTATATGTGGTGGCATCTCTTTCAAAGGCGTGTCTGAGATGTTAAGATACCGCAAGTTGACTAGCCTTTCCAGAGATGCAGGCAACCTTTGGATTCTTGTTCCTTGAAGATTCAGATGTCGTAAATACTTCAAATTTCCAAGATCAGGTAGACTAGCAAGTTGTCGGCACTTTTTCAAGATCAAAGTTTGCAAATTGAGAAGAGTACTCACTTCTTCAGGCAACGTTACTAAATCTGACCAGGACAGATCCAAATACCGCAAATGCTTCAACTTGCTAATTGAACAAAGCATCTTAGCTGCACCGGCACAGTAAGACAAGGATAGCACTCGTAGGCTCCCAAGTGTTGACAACATATGAAAGATCTCAGTATAAACTTCGGGAAGAGACGTCAAATAGCGTGGAAAATTTTGGAATGTGCGTAGACATTGGGCTTGACGGATGTTTTCTAATTTTATGCTTGAAAAACCACTTCCCGTATCTTTTACGAGTGATAAATGTCGAGTCCTTCTAGTCGCCTTGGAAGAATTACTTGGGCTGAAGCAAAATTGACCGGACACATGGGTAGCCAAGTCATGCATGAGATCGTGCATCACAAATGATGAGGGAGAGGCACTTGATTGCTGGAAAAACGACCTTGACAAGAGATCATCAAAGCACTCAGCACCTGCTTTTTCCATCTCATCATCTACGGAGCCGACTAAGAAGCCCTCTGCCATCCACAGGAGCACTAATTCATCCTTTTGAAATGAATAGTCTTTCGGAAATATAGCACAATAAGCAAAACACTGCTTCAGATGTGGCAGGAGATAATGATAACTTAATCTCAAGGCTGGGAGGATATTGCCTTTGGGTAAATCCCATAGATTGCTTTTCAATATCTTCTCCCACTCCTCGACATCTCTTTGGGTGCGTAGCAGACCTCCGAGTGTTACTGCAGCTAGAGGAATGCCTTTACACTTTCTCGCTATTGCTCTACCAATTTCTAGCAACTCTGCATGAGCATCGGGATCTTCACCACGAAATGCATGTTTGGCAAACAAGGACCAGCAGCTGTCTTCCGTCAATTCTTTTAGATGATGAGTTGGAACAGTTTGCATGACTGATGCTACACTTTCATTGCGTGTTGTGACAAGAATCTGATTCCCTTGTGCTCCGAACTTCAGGGGGGCAAGCAACTTGACCCACTCAGCATAATCTTCATTCCAAACGTCATCTAAAACAAGCATGAATTTCTGTCCCTGCAATCTCTTCTTCAACTGAAGCTGGAGATTATTCAGACTATCAGAATCAGACTTTGAACCGACCTCCTCAAGGATCACCTTGGTTAACCTCAAAACACTGAAATCTTCTGAAACACAAACCCAGGCTTTGAGACCGAACCACTCTTGTACTTCGCTGCTATTGTATACAAGCTGAGCAAGCGTGGTTTTACCAACCCCGCCCATTCCCCATATGGGAACCACAACTGGGTTTTCTCCACTGAAGGGGAAAGAGTAAACAAACAAGAAGAAGAAGAGGGGATTTTGTTCAGGTGACAGAAGGGGAAAGAATTTGTGTAAAGAACTGGCAAAAGCTTTTTCTCTCTCGCCTCTTTAACTCTTAACTTGTTATGCTGAGGAGTCCATTTAAGGGTGTGTTTGGTTTAGCTCTTGTGCTTACGGTTGAGGTTGTGATCGGGTACAATTTAATTATGCATAAAATTCAACTATAAAAGTTAATATTTTTTGTTTTTCATAGCTTTTCAGTGAGTTCTACATTCAAACCTCAACTTCTACCTCTAACCCAAATACCCTCCAAGTGGTCACGGGTGTCTATTGTTTTTTATTTAAAAATATATTAAAATAAATTATTTTTAATATTAATAAATTAAAATATTTAAAAGCATTAAAAATATATTAATTTAAAATTTAAAAAAATAATTTTTTTTAAATATTTTTAAAACACATATAGAAGCCGGAACTGAAACGCTACTCCATGTTTCTCTTCTTTTGGAATTTTACTCGGTTTGTCTTTGATTTATTTTCCTAGAAATTACATCTTTTAAAAAAAAGGGTTTGAATGGAAAAACTTCACAAAATGCGAAGCTTTTCACGTGATATGATAATGCAGCAGCAGACTTCACTTTATTTCTTTTCTCTTCTTCATTCTATCACTTTTCATTGATAAATTAAATAAATAAATTATAAATTATATTATTATATTTTATACATTTTGTTTTGCTTTCTTTTTTTAATTTAATTCTTGGTTTAATATTATTTTAATATTAATTTTTTTATTATTATTATTTATTTTTGTTTTATTTTTTTATTAAATTTTTTTATCCATTACATTTTGTCCTTATTCTTTTAATTATTATTTATTTGATTTTAAAATAATTTATGATTTTTTTTAATTTCATCCTCCTTCAATATTGATATATGTCTTTTAATAAACCTAAGAAAAAAATTAAAATATTAATAAGTTATTTTTCAACTCATTTTCTATAACATAATTAAATATTAAAAAATATTTACCAACTTATTTTTTAAAAAATATTTTTTAATAAAAAAATACTTTTTAAAAAATAAATAGGTATAAACGCATTATATTTTGTGTGGCTCCTAGGGTTGTAAAGCATAAAAATTATTAAGGTATTTCACTTGCATGGCCTCTGCCTTTGGCTATATTCAAAGGTTTAAGCCGAAATAAATTATATTAGTAAATTTGTATTGAATTGCTTAATTATATCATGAATTAACATGTTTGGTATCAATGTCGATAGAAAGAATTGAATTGACGCAATTAATTAATTCTTGATGGCAGTTTTAAAGGTAAATGCAAGACAATTACCTTTAATCATTAATCATGTAGCAACAACGGATAATATTAATCATGTAGCAACAACGTGATCTAAAAAAATGTAAAAGCGATTGTAAAAAATTTATAAAACATTGACGTTGTTTTATATTATTGTTTTTTAAAATATTTTTTATTTAAAAATATATTAAATTAATATTTTTAAAATTTTAAAATTTTAAAATAAAAATAGTATAAAAATATAATTTTAAAAAAATTATAAAACATAAATTACATGTGAATCACATGTTTGTGACTATGGGACCCATTACAATTTACGGGCCAAGCATGAGCTAATAAAAAGTAATATTAACATGTTTTTACGGGTTAGCTTTTAAGCCCTATTTCTTTGTTGAAAAGTAAATTTTTATTTATAGTGAATCCTAAAAATAAGTTTGATTGGAATAATTTTTATTACATGCCAATCTTTCTTTTCACGTGATAAAGTAGTTAAATAAATTATAAATTATTTACTTTATTTGTTGACTAATTGTACAATACTAATAATGCGGAAGAAGACTTCACTTTATTTCTTCTCTCCTTTTCTTTTATCACTTTTCATTCATTGATAAAAGTAGATAAATAAATTATAAATTATAAATTATAAATTATAAATTATAAATTATAAATGAGCTGATGAATATTATAAAAACTTCACTTTATGTCTTTTAGTATTTCTTTAACTCTTTTAGTCTTTTATGCTCAATCCTCGAACAAGGGGCTCGCACCCCGTGAAGATATCAAGGATCCAGCGAGGAAAAGGGCGGGAAAGGAGCCTGAAGTGTTTACCATTAATCAAGCGGATGGCTTTTAGTACACCAGAATTGACCGCTACAGTTGATGTTTTGGCAATTGTGTTTTTTTACACGGTTGTTTTTAATAAGCAAATCACAGCTTGTAAACGTTTGATTGAAAAAAAAAAAAATACTTATTATGTATGGATCTTCTTTCTTGCGCGGCTAAGAAATTCAAGCATGCTACATTATTTATTGGACAGTGGAACAGTAAACAGGAGAGCATAGATTCACTGTTCTGGCTGGACCGGGTCCGGTCCAACATGCAAAATACATTGAACCGGGTTTGACCTAGTAAAATAAAAAAATATTTTTTATTTTTTAATCATGTTTCATTTGCTTGATGACATAATATTTACAGAATTTGATCACAATTCTAATGTGTTCCTGATTATATTTTACAAGTTATGTTGTTGCGTTTTAAAGAAACCAAGAAAATTATTGGAAGTATTTCAGACGTGATGGAATTGTAGATAATTCAATGGAATAATAAAAAAATATTTTATATAAAGTATTATTTATTTCATGATATAATAATAATATTTAAATTAAAAACCAGCAATATTAATATATATTTTTTAAAATTATTTTATAACCTCAATTTCAAAAGCATTCTTAACCAAACACGTTAAACTATTTTTTATTCAACCTCAATTTCAACAACAGTTTTAACCAAACATATATTTTTTCAAATTATTTGGGATTAAGAGGTTTGCTTTCTCTGTAGTCTCAGGTTCAAACCATGTGGTTGCTTATATGATGGCCACTGGAGGCTTACATGGTCGTTAACTTCAGGGCCCATGAGATTAGTCGAGGTGCATGTAAGCTGGCCCGAATACTCACGTTAAAATAAAAAAAAAAGTTATGTTGGGTTTAATCAGATACAAGTTGAATTAAAAATTTTTTAATTATAATGTTCGGACCAATTTACATATGTTTTAATTAATTTTTTAAAATTTTAAAATTAATGATTATATAAATCTCTAATAATCCTGATATTTGAAGTATTTGAATAGTAATTTTTAAAAATCAAATTTAAATTTTAAATTTTAAATTAGTAAACAAACCTCGTAAATCGTTAAACCTAATATTCAAATAAACAAACCTCTTTGCTTGGTAGGCGCTAACAATCTAATATTTAACAATTAGGACACAAAGACCTCGCAAGTAGACTTGGCATTACCTTGGCAGATGGTATAATAGCATTCCGCTGTCATTTACACCTTTTCTTCTTTCTCTTCCAATGATTCTAATCTTTCAAATTCAAAGAAGTCAGGCTTCGTGAACCAATCATTTCTTTATGCAGTGCCCTGGAGTTCTTGTCTCCTTGCAAAATAGCAAACCTGACAGTGAGGCAGGGCTTGGTTGCTGCTTGCATCACGAAAGTGGAAGGCTAACCATAGACAGTTGCATACTTCAATGTTGGGCAAATCCTTTGTATCTCTCTCTCTCATCAGCACAGGAGGAGGGAATGGGGGTGCTGTCTTCCTCGGTGAAAACTAATGGTGATAGAGTGCTTCTGTTTCCCAAACTAGGATTGAAGGAGGTGCCAAAGCTGCCCTGACAAGTGGGGACCTCATCTTATAATCACGTCATTAAAAAAGTGTCTTTAAGTTGGGATGAATACGTGCTAGCGAGAAAAGATATGTTTTATTTTCATAAAAGAAAAAAATATTAATATGGTACTTTTGCTCTCTTGTCCAATCATTATAATTGAAATATTTGAGAAAACTAGAAGTCTACTTGTATATCCTCCTCGGGCCGATTTCACTTGAATTCTATGGATACTGTCTTGAACTTATTCAAATAATTAAGAAATTTTTTAATTCAAGTGGATTTGATGTAAAACATGAAGATAAAAAATTAAGTTTCAGATCATGTTAGATATATATTACCATGCCCTATCCAAAACCTAACCCAAACTCAACTTCAATTGCTTGAATAATTAATGTTCAAGATCCTTTGGGTCTGTTTGGTATTGTGTTTGTAACTGCATTTCGTTAAATTTTAAATTTTTTTTTTGCTAAAATTTAATGCGGTTTGTATTTTTTGGATCGTTTTAATGTGTTGATGTCAAAAATAATTTTTAAAAAATAAAAAAAAATCATTGACATGTATTTCAACACAAAAAATTATTTAAAAAACAACTATAACCACACTATCAAACACGGTAAAAGAATTCTGGTTTCTCGCCGTGCGTTAAACTCGAATGAAAGCGTAGTAAGTTCTCTATGTCCTCCAAGAGCTCCAGCTCAGTATGCATTTTTTTTTCCTCCGCTTCAAACGGGTGGCATCAAAAACTTCTATGACACTGATACTATGAACAGGTAAAGAAGGTATACTTCTTCAAAACAATGCTGGGATTTAGAATTCCTACACCGTTCATGGGCATAGCTATTGCTAGCTTCTTTACAGATTTCAGAGAACAAGGAAAGACATGTTACGAGAATTTGCCGAGTTTTGGTTGCATCATAGTTCCATAGATGGAATTTGGATGTTACCCAAGATCGTAACCTCTTTTGTGAAACACAAGAAAACCATTGATGGAAGCCGGAAACTGGAGCACATCAGGGATCTAACGTATTTTCATGTTTTCTTCTTCGTTCTGGGCTTTACTTTTCTCGGTTATGACCAATTTGTTCTAATTTGATGTTGGTTTCTTCCCATATCAAAATTATTTCGAGTAACCTGATCAGATCGGGTTTGAGTATAAAAAAACTCATATTTATTCATTTTCGAGTTAAATTTAAATAGCACTTTTGGATTCGGATCTTGATAATGTAAAACTTGATACATGAGTATCTATTTTGATCCTTATCCTTATCCATCCATCACTTTGAAAGAAAAATGCGAGTGAAAAAAACAGTATACTAAGCTGTGTTATAATATTTATAATAATATATGATTTTGTTGTTGAAACAGACACGTTATTTTCTATTGGGTTACTAGAATGTTGCGTAGTATTTGTTCAACTCAAAAGGAATTGTGGAGCAAGTTATAAAAAAAAAAAATCATTATATTAGAAATTACAGTTGAATTGCGAAAATAAAAATATCCTTAATCAGTATTAAAGATACTGATTGTTTGCTTTGAATAACAAGATGCAGTTCAATAGGATTAGGTCTGGTTGGTTTTATCTTCCACCTGTAAAAATGACCTTGTTTTTCATGTAGATGGATCATTTTATTCCAAAACTTCTTTATAAATATAATTATTAAACTTCATCGATTAATGTTTTTTTAATTAAAAAATAGTTAAGAAAACAACTTAAAAACATGTTCATCGATCAAATGTGTTTGTTTTTTAGCAGTTTTTGCTTTTTTAATGCAGATAACAAAAACAGGATGTTTGGTTATATGTGAATTTGACAGCAAAACCGTGTTTATGGTGCAAAAAGAGAAAGAGCGAAGGAAAGTGACAAAGAGCACAAAAGGTCACTAAAAATAATTTGATCGGTGGTTGAAGTCTCTCTACCCAGTGTTAGCAACATAATAGCTGCGACCACCACAGAAAAATATACAGAACTCGCAAAAGCCTTTTTCTCTCTCGGCCCTTGTTATGCTCTGGACTCCATTTTACTAGAAATTCCATCTTTGAAAAGAGTGGGTTTGATTGGAAAAACTTCATTAAATGCCAAGCTTTTCACGTGATGTGATGATGCAGAAGAAGACCTTCTTCCATCACTTTATTTGCCTGTAAACTCCCAAGTAAAAAAAATATCTCAAATTAGTGGTAGTGTATGCGTGAGTTGCGTGTTCCAGGAAATTGGAGTTAGGTCCCACATTTTACTCGGTTTGTCCTCGCTTTATTTGCCAAGAGATCCCATCGTCGAAAAAGTGGGTTTGATTGGAATAACTTTTATTATATATGCCAATCTTTCTTTTCACGTGATGTGCTCATAATGCAGAAGAAGACTTCACTTTATTTCTTCTCTCCTTTGCTTTTATTACTTTTCATTCATTGATAAATAAATTATGAATTATAAATGAGCTGATGAACATTGCTATGAATATTATAAAAACTTCAATCTATGTCTTTTAGTATTTATTCAACTCTTTTTAGTCTTTTATGCTCAATCCTCGAACAGGGCGCTTGCACCCCTTGAAGATATCAAGGATCCAGCGATGAAAAAAGCGGGAAAGGAGCCCTGAAGCCCTGAAGTGTTTACCATTAATCAAGTGGATGGCTTTTAGTCCTCCACTTGAGAAATATACAGAACACAGAACTCGCTAAAGCCTTCTCGCTCTCGGTCCTTGTTATGCTCTGGACTGAGTGGACTCCATTTTACTCGGTTTTGTCTTTGATTTAATAAAAATAAGGATAACATACCATTCTATTTAACCATGACATTGATTTTAGATTTAAAAAAAACAATAACTATAATTATAAGAGAAGAAAGATTTTCTTAAAAATTAAGAGAAATGAAGAAATTAATTTTTTAATGTATTTAAATAATATCATATATTCTTTTACAAATTAGAAATAATGAATCTAGTTTACATAATACTTTCTTGACAAAAAAATCAAAGCAATCTGAATGCTTGTATATACGAATTACATGCACAAAAAAGGGTAAAAACCAGGTAAAGAAGGTATACTTCTTCAAAACAATGCACCTACAATCTCTCTCTCTCTCTCTCTCTCTCTCTCTCTCTCTCTCTCTCTCTCTCTCTCTCTCTCTCTCTCTCTCTCTCTCGATATCATTTTGATCCTCCATGGGTTCTCTCGATAATGGGACTTTTCTTCAAGAATAATAGTTGGGCTATGGAGTATGGACACCAAGTTACAAAGATCATAACATGATGCCCTTTGCTATTCACATGTGTCTCTTGGAAATCTTGTTGGCTAAGCAAAGCGGTTCGTACAAGATCTGATTATAATTAAGAACAAGTTTAACGCCAAACCCAAGAATTAAAATATGTACTTACCAGAAACCTAATGAATAGAGACAATTAGATTCTTCACGATCCATATTTAGGATTGTTTTTTCTCGTTTAATATAGTTTTTTTCTGAATTTTAAACCACAATTTTTTTTAAAAAAAGAAAGAGGGCCTTCATGGCCCTACCGATACATAAAATGTTCAACTGCTGATTATGAAACCAAATAAAGATTTCACATAGGATATGTTTAGTATAATACATGCTCTTTAATTAATTAGTGAGAAAAAAGGTAAGGAGGCCGATGTGATCCGACTCATGGAGTATTGTGCCTCAGGTAAGTTTTGCCAAATTTAAGGCAATCGTACTATGCATGCCTCGTACTAAACAATCTTTGTAACTTGTTGTCCATACTCCATAGCCCAACTATTATTCTTGAAGAAAAGTCCCCTTATCGAGAGAACCCATGGAGGATCAAAATGATATCGAGAGAGAGATTGTAGGATTTAGAACTCCTACACCGTTCATGGCCATAGCTATTGCGAGCTTCTTTACAGATTTCAGAGAACAACGATTACGAGAATTTGCTAAGTTTTGGCTGCATCATTCCATAGATGGAATTTGGATGTTACCCGAGATAGTATCCTCTTTTGTGAAACACAAGAAAACCATTGATGGAAGATATCGGAAACTGGAGCACATCAGGGAATTAACGTTCTTTCATATTTTCTTCTTTGTTCTGGGCTTTACTTTTCTCGGTTATGAACAATTTGTTCTAATTTGATGTTGGTTTGTTCTTGATATCAAAATTGTTTGGAGTCGTTCATGAACCTGATCGAGTTAGATTTTGATATAAAAAATTCATACTTATTCAGGTCCACTATTTATAGAAGTATGGAAGCAAAAAAATGGAAGAGAAAAAAACGAAAATTAAAAGAAAAAAAATAGCAATAAAATAAAAAAAAATACTTCAATATTTATATAAATATGGAAGCAACCGACTATAAACCTTATTGATTAGTTTTTAGTATAATTTTGTACTTGAAAAGAAAAGTGCGAGTGAAAATAACAGTATACTAAGTTGTGTTATAATATTTATAATAATATATGATTTTGTTGTTGAAACAGACATGTTATTTTTTATTGGGTTACTAATTTAATCACCACTTATGAATTATTTTATTTTAAATACTAAAATTTTCTAAATTATAATTTGAGTTTAATTTTTTTTAACAGTCATTATCCATTACAAATATTACAATCCATTTTATCCTTTTTAAAAAAATATTTATTAAGAAAAATAGACCGGTAAAGAGGTGAATGAGCCCATCTCATATCTTACCATTAAAATATAATTTGCTCCTACTGGACCCATACCTATCACTCTAAACCCATACACATACCTGCCTATGTAATAACCGGTCCATGTCGAAAAAAAATAGCTTTTCAGTAATGTTCATTTTAGTGCATGAGTTTTTAAAATGTTTTTTAGCCATATATTTTTTCTAAGAAAACATTTTTTTTGTTAGAATTTTTTTTTCAAAATTTTTTTTACAATAAAAAAATGCAAACATTTAGTTTCAAATTATTGGTTTGGAATGCATCCAACAAAGTTAATGTTTAAACATGTAAGATATACTCAAAATTATTTTAAAAGTAATTTAATTTAAAATTATATATTTAAGAAAACTAAATAGAAGATGGGCTTCACTTTCAAGCTATATAAACTTATTGTAAATTAACCAAAATTTAGTTTCTTCTTTACATTGTTCACTAAAAATAATTTCTCTTCTGATCGAAGATTCACTTATTGAATAACAAAAAATATTCCATATATAAACCAATTATGAGGTTCTTATTGAATTTGCAAGGAAGGTGACGAATGAGAATGTACATTTTTCTTTAAATTTCTACTCTCTTGGAACAAAGTTTGCAAAATCAACTTAGTATATTTGAGGGGAGGCTGTAATTTTAATGCCAGGATAAAACAGAGGAAGCATCTGACTATGAGAACAGAGTCGGAGGATTGCTGTCAGCTTCGACTACCGGAGAACAGGCAACGGCAGGAACCAACGATGCCAAAACCCAAACGATACAAGGGATGGGGGGACAGCATTTCTATTAAATCAAGAGCCAAAAAGCAGCAGCACCGTGGAACACCAAAAGACTAAAAGGCAACAACAAAGCCATAGAACACCAAAAGGCTAGAAGATCAAAACACAAATATTGTAGGCAAGCAGTTTCACGTCCAATGCAAGCAGTTTCATTTCTATGAAATTGCTCTCGCGTACCATTCTTTTCTTCAGCTACAGTTATTTATCTGCTGCTATTATCAGACAATCCTCACTATTGCTCTACCAATTTCTTGTAACTCTTCATCAGCGTTGGCATTTGTAGCTTTACCCTGGCCATGCAAGTTTTCTTCATTGTTGACTCAAGTGAATTTGTGCATAATCACCTTCTTTGGGTGCAAATCTTGTTTTCCTTTACATTTGTCTTCCACACTTGTTGAAACATCTCTCTCTCTAGTGGCTAAATCTAGCAAAATTTCGTATGTTGCGCTGCTTATTTATGCTAACTCGTTGTTAAACTTAACTACATTGCAAGTTTATGTTTTATTCCTCTTTGAATTTAGGATTTGTAGTTTTCTCAGCAAAACAAAAAAAAAAACCCAGTAATACTGGCATCACACCTGTATTGTTTCCTATACTCTCACCCAGGGAGATGAAGGCCGCCACAACCTTACATAGCTTTCCATCTCTTTTAAATTTGCCGTAAACTATTTCCTGATCAACTTTACATTGATTTATGTAAATTGCCTGCTTGAACTTCGACTCTTGAATACAAAAGCACAAAAGAAATTGAAAAGGTAAAATCCGAAAAGGAGAGCTAAACACACACATCCAAGTATAAATGAGTGGCACAACATACATGATAAATTTTGCTAGATTTAACTAGGAGAGAGAGACAAAGATTGTTCAACAAGTGCAATAAGTTTATTCAAGAACAAATAGAAGGAAAACAAGATCTGTACAAATTCATTGGAATCATCAATGCAGAGAACTTGCACAACTTTAGATAAACAGAGCTAAATGATTAAGTGCCTGCTCTCGTGAGTGACATTGGCCACTTTCACTTGCTTCTGAATTGTGATTCCAATACGCGGATGCTTCCTTGTTATGAACTATGGTTATGTTCACTTGCTTCTGAAGGCTTGGGCTGTGGGTTTCTCATGTCAATTGAAGCAATTCCAAGTAAATCCAAAGAACACTGCAGTGGCACAAAAGCAGGTTTGGAGTAGGAACATGCAAGGATTATCTGTTTGACAGTATAGTAATGTTTGTTTTTTTAATATTTTTTAAAAATATATTTTACTTAAAAATATATTAAAAAGCATAACCGGTAAAGCTCAGGCTACACCATTTAAGATACCTATATGAATATTTTGGAGGAGGAACATGGAGCCACAGAAAGGTGGGTGGCAACTACGCTCAAAATAATGAAAAGGGAGGCCCAACAGGCTGCTACCATAAATGATAAGATCCTACTAAGAATACTGTTGATGGGCTGCCATAAAACCTCAAACACACTAGCTTTAAATACAGTATAAAATAAAGCAAAAAAGTTGCCACCTTTACACTTCCTATGTTCTCTACATTAAAACCCCCCATGAAAATAAACAAATTAAAGTAAAATTTTATTATAAGAATCCATATCATAAACGTGATTAAAATATTCAACAAAATAATCGAAATGAGCATACCTTCTTATACGGATTGGGGCGGAGAGAAACACAGAAGCGGAGGCTATCATTGAGTGAGCGAGTGAGGTCTGGTCTGTGTCAGCCACATTATAGCTATGGTCTTTGAGCTTTTCCAAAACTGTCATTCGAGAATTGTAGTACCTGTAGCTCTGTGCTGATCTGTCGACTACCAACTCTGTCAGGCATTGGTCGCGGCTGAAAATGCCATGAACTGAAGCGCTATTGCTGTTAAAGGTATCCGTGGTTTCTGCCATGATCTACTTTTCTTATTCACTGTCACTTTGACACCAAGATTTTTTTAAAAATATATTTTTATATTTTTTATATTAATTAAATATAATAATATTAAATATAAATTTTACAAATTAAAAAATATTAATTTAAATAAAAAATATTTTAAAAAATAACAGATTTAACGTTACTAAATATTATTTTAATACTGTTGAAATGTCTTTTACAAAATAGAACCTATCACTGATGGGAATCTGAGGTTTTAGTTTTTATGACCGAGTAGAGGTTTTGTAGGCCCATTTAGAATTTGGTCCACCTCTATAAATAAAGATTGAGAATTTGGTCCAACTCCGCCTCTGACATGCCCCTACATATAAAGTTACACGTTGATATTGGTATTAAACCCAGTTTAAAAGAAAAATTACATAGACAAGCAACACATCACTCTTCATAAAAAGAAATATTGTTAAATATCTTATAGTATTATATGGTCGTCTACGTACTATGAGGTGTCACAACTTTAATCAATTGATTATTAGATTATTTGTAGTTTGTTTTATTATAATAACATTTTAAATTATATATATATATATATATATATATATATATATATATAAAACTCGTGTGTAAGAAATGTAATTTTTTGATATAGAAAAAAAAAGCACATCCTCCGGATCATGACCTTAATTAAGTTTAAAATTAAAATTAAAAAAAAATATTGATAAGATAAAATCTTATTTATTGGGTTGAATTTTTAATGAGTTATTTGATCCGATAAAACCTTATACAAACTTAATTAAATTAATATTAATAATTTTTTTAATAAAAAAAACATTATTTTAATAAAATGATTAAGTGGTGATCCACTAATTAATTAAATGACTCAATAATCCAAATTCTTTTTATGCTGAATACTCAAATCGTGTTTGATTTGAAAAAATAATGACAATTTTGCACAAAAAAATATATTCATTATAATATAATATGTATAAATGTATTTTCCTTATACTTATGCAATTTGAAACAACACGCAAGAAACATATATCAATTAAATTCCTATAGAATCTACCTCTTTCTTACTCTTAAGCAAGTTTTCGAGGGGACTTAATTCTTACATGATTTATATTTCATCTTCCATTTTCTTTTTATTTGTTTCAAGCCGATTCTTTCTTTCTCTACTGATTCTTTCCCAATTAAGATGTATTCTTTCTTTCTCTGTTCAAGTTCATGAATAGATAAAAATGTACAAAAATTCTATTTTTATTATAATGGTAAGAAAAATATATTTATCATTTATCTTTGGACCCAGTTAAATTATAAGATAATATAGCATTCAGATAAATACATTTAGATGAATATATATATATATATATATATATATATATATTAAATTGGGTTTTGTCCATGGAAAGTCATGGAATTTTGCTCATATGATTTTATTAAATTGGGTGTTATATTTGTAACTAATTATAATATGTATAGAAAAATAAATAAATATTTTGGTCGAGGAATATGGTAGAATTTGTGAAAATATATTGTTGCTTTTATTTTATATAGATAATGCAAATTTGGTTACATAGTCATGCTTTATAAAGAAATGAATTCTAAAAGAAACGATGTAAGTTTATTTGTTTTCAATAAACTATACAAGCCTCAAGTAGAGAGGTGAATGGACTGAGTAACCAGCCTGGTAGGCATAACTCATTCCTTACCATTAAAAAACTATCATGCTCCTACTGGACCCATATCTATCATCCTAAGCCCAGACCCATATCCATACCTGAATACATCATACCAAGCCCATAGAGACAAAAATAGCTTTTCATATATGTTCATGAATGTTTTTTAATCCTCATATTTTCTATAAAAACATTTTAGTCCAAATGAAGTTTAGGATTTATTTTATTTTATAAAAAACATACAAAGCTTTAGTTTCAAATGAGTGGTTTGGAATTTATAAACACGATACATAATATTGTTGTTAGTACTATAAAGGGACAACAAAATTAAATGTTTTAACATGATTTAATTCCTATTTGATTTATATCACTCAAAACTACTCTATAAATAATTTATTTCAAAATTATATTATTTGATAAAATTAAGTGGAAGATAAGCTTCATTTTCAAGCCATGGAAATTTACGACCATCTAGGTGGTGGTCCAGTGATAAGAGTTTGGGACTAAGAGGTTTGCTTTTTCTGTGGTCTCAGGTTCGAGTCATGTGATTGCTCATATGATAGCCACTAGAGGCTTACATGGTCGTTAACTTCAGGGTCTGTGAGATTAATTGAGGTGCGCGCAAGCTGGCTCGAACACCCACGTTAAACTAAAAAAAAAAATTTACACTTTTGCTAGCAATCAATTAACCAAAAATTAGTTTAATTATATTATTCTCTGATAATAATTTGACTTCCAATTAAAAACTTCAATTATTGATTAAGAAACTAAAAGTATTTCATGTAGAAACCCATTCGATTAATTGTTTATGAATGATGATATGACATGATAACCCAAAGCACGGATTCAATTCCCTCTAATTCTGCAGCTCAATCACCCACAATTCAAATACTAGAAAAACTCCAGCAAATTACGATACTGCAAACACTAGAGGACAACACCAAGCACCATTCATGAAAATGACCAAAGACATATCATCAATAAGATTTGAGGGTCAGCTGTACAATTTTAATGCCAGGATAAAACAGAGGAAGCATCTGACTATGAGAACAGAGTCGGATGATTGGAGTCAGCTTCGACGACCGGAGAATAGACAACGGCAGGAAACAAACGATGCCTTTAACCCAAAAGATACAAGAGGAGCCAGCAGCTGCCTATGTAACACCAAATTTAGCATCATTCTTTAAAATGTCTGGCCACGCAAATTTCTTAACAAAATTATTGAAAATTTCTTTAAGAAATATTTTATTAATTGAAAAATATTTTTATAAAATTATATTCACTGCATTATCAAACATACACAGCATATTAGCCACGATCTTTGAGCATTTCCAAAACTATCCTTCGAGAAATGCAGTACTGGTAGCTCTGTTCTGACCCGTCGTCTACTCTGTCAAGCATTGGTCAAGGATGAAAACGTTGTGAATCGAAGCACAGTTTCCGTTAAAGGTATTTTTAGTTTCTGCCATGGTTTTTTTCTGTTGTTCACTGTCACTCTTAGAAATTATTTGTTTTTATGGTGATATAATTTTTTTAAAATAATAATAATTTTTTTAAAAAAATTATGTTTTTGGATTTGTTTGTACGGTAATACAGTTTTTCTTAAATAATAATAATTTTTTTTAAAAAATTATGTTTTTAGATCGTTTTAATATCTAATATCAAATATTAATTTTTAAAAATAAAAAATAAAAATTATTTAAATATATTTTTAAATAAAAAATATTTTAAAAAATAATTATTATCACAATCTCAAATATTATTTTAATTAATTATGATGGAGTGTCTTTTATAAAATAGGATGTAAAACTGCTGATAAGCCTATGAGGTTTTATTTTTTATGGCAAAGTCAGAGCTTTTGTAGGCCCATTTAAAATTAATAGGTTGGATCGTGATCCTGATAAATAAAAATTGAGAATTTAATCTGATTATGTAGATAACATACCTTAACTTGTCTAAAGTTACGTCAATGTGTTATTAAACCCGGCTTAAGGTAAATTAAGAGTTTAGATTGAATTTTAAATTAAATCGGATAGGATTTGACCTGGTGTAATCCAACTTATTTAATCAATCAAAACTCAATTTAATTTAAAAAAGATTCACATCATTTTAATTTGTTTTTTGAAAAAACTCCTGAAGTCATATCACTTGGTATTGATTTATGTTAACCCACTACTTGAATTATATATAATTCGAGTTGGGTTTAATAACTTAGATATTATTATTTTCGTTCAAGTTAGAGAGGAAAAATTAGTGTGAGTTAGAGAGGGGAATTAGTGAGGGGAATTAGTGTGAGTTATGCTGGTGAACTTCATAAATTTATTTAACTTTCGCATTGCTTATTTATCCTCTAAGGCGTGTGATTTCTTTTTTATACTGAGTGGAAAACAACGGCGTGATGATTTCATGATAGATTTACACCCTTGACATTTCTGGCATAATTTTGAGTAATCTGTGTCACAAATTGCTTTTGAGTTTGCAGTATAACACCGCCCTCGTTCGCCACAGAACGATCTGCCAAAGATTTATCAGAGCCTGGAGTTTTCCCCACCACTGAAACAGCTGTCTCTGCGGCTAGGTACACATATGGTGACTTCTCTCTTCATGTATTTTTCAGTCCTAAAAGAAAAACTGATCCTTATAGGTCTGGTGATAACCATTCTAATTGCTTGCGGCAGGAGGGAGGCAAATCCTTTGGACTATCTCTCATGCCCCATCATCAGCACAGCAGGAGAGAATGGGGGTGCTGTCTTCCTCGGTGAAAACTAATGGTGATAGTGTTTCTGTTTCCCAAACTAGGATTGAAGGAGGTGCCAAAGCATTCCAGCGAGTTCGAGTCATTTATGCTCGAAATTCGGTTTATTTCTGGTTGGATGTGGATTCTCAAGGATTGATCATCCTGAGCTTGTCTGTAACATAATGAGACTAGTGATATCAGGTTCCAAAGCAACTGATAGTAGCCATTGAAGCTGCAAATGGACTAAACTATAAGCAGAAAGGATGAGGGTACACACCAAGAGTCTTAATGACACCATCATCCGCTAATCACCAGCCATATGTATCTTCAGATATATATATATATATATATATATATATATATATATATATATATATATATATATATATATATATATATATATCTATATCGTGCTCGACTTTTGCTACCACATGCCTGTGAAGTACAAAAATAAAAGGTTATTTTTTTCAATCAAAACAAATAAAGTTGGGAAGAATAAATTTTGCTAGATTTAACTAAGAAAGAGAGAGAGAGATTGTCACAGAACTTGCAGGGTCGAAAGAATCATCAAGGGGGGGAGGCGAGGATGGAGACCATTTGAATCTAGTGACCGTTGCAAGATGTTTGAATCCTACGTTAGAAGATCGCAGGGGTATTACGTCACAAAACACACCGTTTCAATTACTACCTAGACGCATCGTTTAAATGTTGGCGTTTCTTTTATTTAGCTGAGACTCTTGCCACGTGTTGGCTATTGCTTGATAATTGTAAGTTGTTCTTATCCGCTCTTTCAGTTAGTATTTGTAACAGAATGCCAGCGTGAAAATAACAGAATGAAAAATGGTGGCTTAACCAATTTATGTCCTTCTCTCTCTTCTTCTGTTATTCATCGCCTGCGAGTTTATTGATTCCTCTGATTAGTAGACTCCATTGTAGCTTTGGAACATGGATCCTGACACTAGATCTCAAGGCATCAAAAAGCTGGAGAGCTCCCTTGAAGCTGACAGCAAGGATCAAGCATAAGATTATGAACAAATGATGAAAATGTTGGAGTCTTTCAATCACAAATTGGTGACCACAAAAGGCAACCATGAAGCTAAGTTTAATGAACTCAAGGGTCTCATTAGTGGAATAGCTTGTCAACAAACATCCCTTCTTCAAACATTACAACTTTCCACAGGAGAGGCTAATACTACCCGAAACAAACAAACAACTCTTAAGTTGCAATAACTTGATTACCTAGAGAAGGTGAGCACTCTCAGTTTAGGATGCACAAACCCATATGTGACTTTCCCAGCTTTGATGGGGAAGATGCCCGTAAGTGGTTGTATAGATGCAATCAACAATTTGATCTTGAAAAGATTGGAGATTCTGAAAAACTCCCTTGATGGAATAGCATTATATAGGCACCAGAACTTTGAGGAGTTTGTGAGGCAAGAAGTAACGTTGGAAGGTTATGTAGAAGCTTTGCGTGCCAGATTTAGAGGCAAGAGTATGGTTATATTGGAAGATTGGTTATAAGGAGAACTGTGTTGAAGTGAAAAAGTATGACTTGCAGTTTTTTTTTTTAATGGATTAAAATTTTGAAGGAATTAGGAATTGGCAAAGTGTTCAAATGGTGTGATTCATTTGGAAATTAGATGGAGTTTTCATAAGTGATGAGAGATATTGATTTAGTTGAAGATTAAGGAGTGGTTGTGGTATGGGATTTAGGGGAAAGTGAGTGGTTGTGACGAGGAAGAATCGATCAGTAGTATTTGAATATGGCACACTGACATAGAGTGAAGAAATAATAAGAAAACTATTAGAGCTTCTCAAGTGTTTTAATTTGGGAGTCGTTTTCAGGGGCCGTATAGCTATGAAGCTGGTGGAAATATGCAGGGAAAGGGCTGGAGGAGGGAAGAATATAATTTTTCTTGGGAACTAAGGGAAGAGTTCAGCGAATGAAGTTAGGATGTGGAAAGAGATGGAGCTTGTGATGATAAGAGAAGGTGCGCATAGTGATTGGTGATTACGAAAGTCGTGTGGATTCATATCTAAAGAAGCTATGAAGAAGGTATCTTTGAAGGCACTTCCCTCCCTTTTCCTTACAAAGTAGCTTGGAACTGATGGAAAGATGCAAATTTATTTGTGGATCAGTTGATGGGGTGCAATGTGATATCCTCCTTCCTAAAGATGCTCACACTTTGAGGTATTTTTTATTGGATATCCAGCAGAAAAAAACTTGATATTGCTTGGTGTGTCTTCCATGGATATTGATAAAAAGGTGATATGCATGCTTACTGGAAAATGTACTTCTTCTTGCCGGGTCTGAAATTCAAACTTATGTTCACTAGGGACCTTTCAATAATGTTGTTGAAGTGAACTGCCAGGTCATTAATCACAAGTCAAAATAGGAGACTGCTGATGGTGCTTCAGTTAGAGGTACCTTTGATTCACATACGCTTATTGGTGATGTTTGGTTGTGATCTTGGTGTCAAATAATACCAACGAAAAGTGAGAAAGGGAATCTTCTTTAAATGGGATTTGAGAAGGTTTATGATCACTCAGAGAGGACCAAGAGAAAGTGATGCAGGTAGCGTTAGATGTTATATCTTACTGTGAAGAAATTAGTTCCAAAAAGAAGATACTTTACCTTGGTTTTATTTGTCCAGACTGAAGTTTCCAAAGTGCTTTGTACATGCAATGAAGCTTTAGGTCTTTCTTCATCATATTGAGAGCATGCTTTAGGCCATCTCCTCCTTTTCTTTTCTTTTTTTAATTTTGTTGAAATTTTTAAATGAATCATGCCAATGGCTTCTACTTTCTATTTTATTTTTAACACAATTTAGAACATTTTAGTATTTTCTGCATGACTCAATTAAATATTTGGTTCCCAACTCATTGACACTAGCAACTCGTGTATCCCAGAGATTAACTTGTGACTGTATCATTCTTCTCATGTATCCCACATTCAGTGATGATGCTTACTCACTATCTTTTCAGCTTACAAACATAATATGGGGTGAGGCTGAAGATAGTGATGACCATATCGTGCCATATCCAGAGGCAAGTGAAGATTATTGCAAGAAAAAGGAATCGAGTGAAGAAGCTAGCACCATTAAATCTAGTGAGCAGAAGGCACCTGGGGCTAAAGTTGATACTGATGGCAGAAAGCTGGAGAGCATTTCGAATGTTGACACAAGTGAAGGAAATTCTTCCTTAGGACTTGACATGGACCGATGGCCTGACTTGTCCTCACCTAATGCAGCCAAAACTGAGCAGGATTCCTTGGAAACTTCAATCTCTAACCATCTAACTGAGATTACCAAACTCGATTCATCAGCAGGTGATGAGATTTCAATTACAAGGAAAAAATGTAGATAGGGTGATGAGTTGCATGATGTTTTCATAGCATAGTATCTTACATGCTACTGTCATTCTAATTCTTTTTTTTTTAAACGCGGAGACAGATCATCTTGATAAGGACACTGAGATTTTTCAAAATCCTCATGATGGTAAAGAGCAAGGTGATTTTGTTGATTATGGCTGGGCTAGCATTGGAAGCTTTGATGATCTTGATCGAATTTTTAGGTAAAGCACAGTTACCATTTCTTACTTTCTGCACCTAAATGAAAGATGGTCAGCAGCACCCTGATATGGAAGCTTGTATATCTCATTATTCTGATAATTTGAACACATTCTTATTACTGAATGTGAAGTGAAAGTTTCGCGAACAAAATAATTATGCTCGCTGTCTATTTTCATTTCAGAAGAAAAAAATCATGTAGTACAAGAGTGTTGTTGTGAAGGAAAAACAACCAGACTCTTTTAATAATTGTAGTTTCTTCTGTTTTGGATCTATATCCTTTTCCAAATAAGTGCTGTCTGCTGAAAGCAACACTAACAAAAAATGACTAGTTGTTTGAAAATTTATGGTTTTTGATCCTTGGCTTGATTTTGTTAATTGGGAAAAGAACCTGAAGGATGCCAGTTTTTAGCAGCACAATATCCTCAATTACAAGTATAAATGGCCGAAAGAATGTAATATAGCAGCACTGGATTTGTAAGGAATTGGTGAGCTTGTTCAATTGTGGAAGGGCTTTCCTGCATTTCTGTTCTTCACTAATGTTCTGATATTTTATCTTGATTTTGTTGGAGAACAGTAATAACCATCTGACTCAATATCCTCACAAGTGGTGATTTTGCAGCAATGATGACCCAATATTTGGCATTGTAAATCTTGGTAATGCTGATGAGCTATGGTCTTCTTCAAAATATACAACTAACAGCCCGGTAAAGCCGTTTCCAATATCTGTGGCTTCGAGAGAAGAGGACCAGCTATTTGCCCTTGGCTATGGAAAAATGAACGACCCTGCATCTCATGGTCTGCAGAATACTCAGGCAAGCCTTGATCATGTAGAATATGATGAAGGTAAAAACAAGCCTATACTGAAGGAGCAGGTATAGCGACTCAATTTTCAGTAATGAGTTCACTTATTAATGCCCCATGCTCAAGTGCAGGAGCTGAGAGAAGCTTAGCATTTATTTTTATTTATTTTTTGTGCTTTTGCAGACAGATTTGGCTGTTGTGGGAAAGAGCACGGCGGCTAACTCTCAACTGACAGAGGAAAATAGTGCTTTTCCAAATGAATTAGCAAACAAGGTACCTTTTTTTTTCTTCCTTCTGATATTTTCAAAATCTTGATACTGAACCAGACATGTTACTGATTTTTACCCTTTTCATCCAGGATAACTTTTAGACTCAATAAGCACCAAATACAATCTTTGTTTTTTAGAATCCTGCTATGATCTTTTGATGTTCTAAGTTCTTTTGTCCAGGATTCAAGAAAAGTTATATCAGTGAATTGAAGTTGGAAAATCTTGATATTGTGATCCTTTCACTAATACAGTGTGGTTTCCACATATTAGATCTTAAATTAGACTGGAGGGACAGCGAAACCTAATTAGAGCTGGGAAGGGTAAAAGTTACCTTACACTTGAACTTATTAAGACTTCCTGAGTACTTCTCTGGAATGGAAAATGGCGACAGAAAAGAGATTATATTATTTAAATTCCTCTTCGTCTCTTCATATTTCTTGCTATTATTTTTAGTTTTATTTTTTGGAATGAGAATAACTTGGATGTTGGGTGAATATGGATTTACATGATTTAGTCATGACTTCAATAATGCATCAATTAAGTTATCAAAGGTATGCTTCACGTACTATTGCATGCTTTCCCTGCTAAATAATTTGTGCTTGGTTACGATTCCAAACCAATGTTTTACAACAGTTGGATGTCAGAATTAGACTTTGTATTCGGGATAGCTTGTTCCGGCTGGCTCAAAGTGCAATGCAAAGGCATTATGCTAGTGATACTGGCAGTACAAACAATAGTAGCAGGGACGAACAAGTTGCTGCAAAAGAGGAAACCAGCAGTCAAAGAAGGTTGGTTAAGGCAATGCATTTCTCATGCTTCTGTTTTCAAATTTAATCTATCCTCTCTTTTTTTCTTTTCTTTTTAACATTTTTGCTCTATGGAAATGTTAAATTAGGATCTTTTAATGCCATCACCATTTTCAGTTTTCCATTCTCATTCTAGAAATAAATATTGAAAGCGTTATCCTCTACTTACAATGGAGGAATAGTGACTGAAACAATTCAATTAAGGCCGCGCTTGTTCTTAGAAGTAGAAGAAAATCTAAACAGAAAATTAAGGCCGCGCTTGTTATTAGAAGGGATTTCCTTAAAAACTTGACTAAATTTGACCTTGTTGATCAAATATGTAGTAGTTCGCTTCCACTGGTTCTGTTATGATTATGAGTGCTGGTCATCATGTCTTGATTTAGTTGAGAGAAGCTTTGGTATTGTATATAGGCCAACTATGATTGTGATTTAGTCATGAGGTGACAATTCTAAATGAGTGGCACAACACAATATTGTTAAAATCGCGATTTTGACACGGCACGGAAAGTGCAAAACAAACTCGAATTGTAAAAATGGATCGTAAAATCATAAAATTGTAAGGAATTTTAAAATATATTAATAAAAAATAATTCAATTCAATTCAACAGTCTATTTATATTGTGAGTGTGGAAAGAAATAATCAAAGTCAACATAAGAAGTTGTTAAAAGGACAAATCCAAACTTAGTCATCCTCAATACAATTAATTAGTCATGGCCTTCATTTTGAATCTTCTCCTACTGGTTCTAGTCGCATATGCATGGTTTAGATAAAAGAAATATCCTGACTTCCACCTTTAAAAAATAATTAGAGGATTATCCTCCACTCTTTGATGAACAACAATTTCTTGTTTCCTTAGATAACTGGAATTGCATGCGTCATGGTGTTACATGTAAATATCATTAAAATTGCATATTAAGAAATTTGATAAGTGCTATAGTAAGCCTGTAACTTAACTATACAGTTTAATACAAAGGGAAAAAAGGGGTAAAAGACATAGAATTTATTTATTTATAGTCATTTATGATTATTATTTCTAACGCTTTGAAAAACTAAAGAATTCAGACCTTTCCTTCTTGTAAACTAAAACTTTAGACCTTTTCCTTTCATAAGGCATATATATGTGATAGCAGCAGTCAAACGATTGATAATGGAAAAGTTTACAAGAACACGTATCTGAGACTAAGTTTGGACTCCACACTCCACAGTATAAATGGACAGAAAAACATTCAAAATCATTCCATCAATTCCATTTAATTCATTCCATCAATTCAATTCAAGGGACAGAAAAACATTATAAATATACAAATTACAGGACCGGCAAAATCAACATACAATTACAGGGCAAAATCAAAAGCTGTAATTACAGGGGAATATACACTTACAGGGCAAAATCAACTATTGCAGTTTTACATTTTGAAGGCAAAATCAACTTACGGTGAAGAAGAGTCGTTGATGATGAAGGCTGAACGGCTGCCAGTGAAGAGGAGCGATGTCGCCTGCTGCTGTTGATGAAGAGGAAGCCGTCAGCTGTTGATGATGGGAAAGAAAAGAGATCGTTGCCGGTGTGCCACTGTTGATGAAGATTGAAGAGGAAGCCGTGAGCTGTTGAGGAGATCGTCACCGCTGTTGATGAAAAGGAAGCCACAACTGTGAGCACTGATGACTAGAGTGATGACTAGAGTGAGGAAAGAGAAGGAGTGAAGACTGGACCGTGACCATGACCGTGATCGTCGCCGCTTTTGTGGTTGCCGGTTAGTTAATTAGAGAAGGGGATTAGGGATTTGTTCGGTGAAAAGGAGGAGATGGAGTGATTTGTTCTGTGCTTTTGTGACTGGAGAGAAGAGTGAAGACTTTGTCGCGCAGCGTGACTGTGCTGCTTCACAGCCAATAGGCGCCGGACAGCTGGAGCATGGGGGGAAATTTTGCTTCAGTGCATGACTTTTGGTGAAATCGCGAAATCGGTCCTGAAATCGCGATTTTTCGCGATTTCACCCGATTTTAACGATTTCACCCGATTTTAACCCGATTTCACCCATTTTCGATTTTTTCAAACGATTCAACACGCAAAGCATGTTTTGACTCGTAAAATCGTACAATTTTACGAGTCAAAACGCGATTTTAACAACCTTGGCACAACATACCTGATAAATTTTGCTAGATTTAACTACGAGAGAGAGACAAAGAATGTTAAACAAGTGCAATAAGTTTATTCAAGGACGAATAGAAGGAAAACAAGATCTGTACAAATTCACTGGAATCATCAATGCAGAGAACTTGCACAACTTTAGATAAACAGGACAAAATTAAATTTCCCTTCTAATATAATGATCATCTGCAGATTCATGTTACATTACATTTTAAGCAAGAAAAGTTAAGAACTCAAATCATCTTCTAATCGGCTCATCTATGTCTAAATGGGATACATCCAGCCAAAACCATAAGCTCTTTTGATCTGAAACTCGATTTTTTGTTGTAAGCGACAATGTGATTGTTTCTTGTTCCAATGGGTTTGTTCCTTTACATCTCGTCCTTCCCATTTCAAATTATTCAATTTGTTTGCACAAAATTATTAACAAGTCTTTATCAATTTGTTTAGAGTATGGCAATCTCAAACTTGCCTGTCATTTTTCTCATGGATTTTATGAGTATACTGCAGGGTGGTTAAGATGCCTGAGGTGGAAACAGAGACCAATCCCATTTTGGACAAATAAAATCCATGAGAAAATAGGAAGAAAATATCTGTATTTCAACATACAACAAATAAAAACATACAACATTTTGGACAATATCTGTATTTCATTCATCCAAAGTTTAGCTGAAATTGCCTTTGATTACTGAAAAGAAAATAAACTATTTAGTAGCAATACCTCAAAAAATATGTTGGACGATTGAAAGAAAAGCTCCTTTTAACTGCTGCTTCTTTGCTCCGCTGATGTTGGGAAAATAACTATGCGAGGAATGTGAGAAATCTTGGGCCAATCTTTACCTTTCTCCCTTTCACAACTTTCACCCAGCATAGGACAAAAGAAAATTTCAAGACTAGAAAGGGAGGAGGGCAACCCTTCTTCTGGCATTGACTCAATCAAAGGACAGTTACTTATAGTCAATTCTCTAAGAGAGGTGAGGTGTTGAAGTCCCTTGTAGTCAAGAGATTTCAGGTGTTCTAGGGAATAGATTTTTAGAGATGTAAGACTTGAGGGCAGAAGCATCTCTTCAGGGAAGGATTCAACATTTTCGTCGAAACCAATTGCAAAGCGTGAAAGAGAAGGGAGCGTTTGCAAGCCCCATTGCATGCGGCCAGCAATGAGTTTGTTGCATCTACAAATCTCAAGTGAATGTAATGTGGAGGGAAAACCCCCTTCTGGACACAACTCTACTTCTAAACAATGTTTTATTTCCAAATGCGAAAGGGATGGGAGGAGGGAATGCATACTCTCAGGCAACTGCTTCAGGTTGCTGCAATCATATAACACAAGTCGTGTCAAGACTGGAGCAGGTAACCCTCCTTTGGGAAATGAAACTAATTTAGGGCACCCCCAGATTATCAAAGAATGGAGAGAGTTGAGATCAATGAGAGGTTTTTCATGTTCACATAGTGATTGGACATCTGGACAGTTAGAGATAGAAAGAGTATTTAAGTTGGGGAACAAGTCCAGTGGGATGCATTTGAGAGAAGCCCAGCCGTTGATTTCAATTTGCCCTATATCTGAGGGTGAAAAACCCATTTGCTCGGGCAGGGACTCTAGGGAGTGGAATCCAGAAACAGACAGAGAGTGCAACCTAGGAAACCTAGGAAGTGGAGTCGCGAGCTGCTCACACCCACTAATTGTGAGTCTTGTTACACGTGGAAGGTGGTGACTAGGTAGGGCCTTTGCAAGGTTGGGGCATTCTTTGATTGAAAGCACCTCTAGAAGAGGGAAGGCTTCCCGGCTGCCTTCGTCTGAAATCCACTCGCGCCACTCTGGCATCCTTCTAAAAGATAATGTTTGGAGGGATTCAAATGGCTTCTTCATAGCTGTACAATTCCCATAGAACTCGGAGCTCACAGTCTTAACTTTATCGAACGCTTCAATTGAGAGACGCTCCAAAGAAGCTAATTGCCCGAGCGGTGGTAAGGAGGTGCAGTTTGTACATCTACTGAGCTGCAAGGACACTATATTTGAGAAAGAGGACTCTCCTACCCACTCCGGAAACCTTACACCTCCATAACCATCAATCTGAAGATCCTTCACATTTCTATTTGGCTCTAATTTCTCAAGTGTGCTTTTTACGTGTTGCGGGTCATGAGTGTCACCACCCCATGTAAACCTCAGCTCATCAAGGTGCCTTTTACCTTTTAAATTTGCTTTGACTGCATCCCGAGCATCCACCACATTTTGAAGGTTCCCAATATGAAGTTCTCCCCGTAGATGTCGTAGCTTTCCCAATTCTTTAATGCTAGGCTCCTGTCTTCCCACGAGAAAGGCTGTCAACGTTTGGAGCTTTGTCAGTTGACCTATATGTGGTGGCATCTCTTTCAAAAGCGTGTATTTGATGTTAAGATACCGCAAGTTGATTAACCTTTCCAGAGATTCAGGCAACCTTTTGATTCTTGTTCCTTCAAGATTCAGATGTCGTAAGTGCTTCAAATTTCCGAGATCAGGGAGACTAAAAAGTTCGTGGCAATTTACCAAGATCAGAGTTTGCAAATTGAGAAGAGAACTCACTTCTTCAGGCAACGTTACTAAATCTGACCGAGAGAGATCCAAATACCGCAAATGCTTCAACTTGCTAGTTGAACAAAGCATCTTAGCTGCACCGGCACAGCGAGACAAGGATAGCACTCGTAGGCGCCCAAGTGTTGACAACATATGAAAGATCTCAGTATAAACTTCGGGAAGAGACGTCAAATAGCGTGGAAAAGTTTGGAATGTGCGTAGAAGTTGGGCTTCACGGATGTTATCTAATTCTGGGCTGAAAAAACCACCGTCCGTAACTTGCGTCTTTACTACGAGCGATAGATGTCGAGTCCTTCTAGTGGCCATGGAAGAATTATTTTCCCCCAACCTGAAGCTGAATTGACCGGACACATGGGTAGCCAAGTCATGTATGAGATCGTGCATCACAAATGATGAGGGAGAGGCACTTGATTGCTGGAAAAAAGACCTTGCCAAGAGATCATCAAAGCACTCAGCACCTACTCTTTCCATCTCACCATCTAAGGGGCGGACTAAGAAGCCCTCTGCCATCCACAGGAGCACTAATTCATCCTTTCCAAATAAATAGTCTTTTGGAAATATAGCACAGTAAGCAAAACATTGCTTCAGTTGTGGCAGGAGATAAAGATAACTTAATCTCAAAGCTGGGAGGATATTGTCTTTGGGTAAATCCCATAGATTGCTTTCCAATATCTTCTCCCACTCCTCGACATCTCTTTTGGCGCGTAGCAGACCTCCGAGTGTTACTGCAGCTAGAGGGAGGCCTTTACACTTTCTCGCTATTGCTCTACCAATTTCTTGTAACTCTTCATGAGCAGTGGGATTTTCACCACGAAATGCATGTTTGGCAAACAAGGACCAGCAGAAGTCTTCCGTCAATTCTTTTAGATGACGAGTTGGAACAGTTTGCATGACTGATGCTACACTTTCATTGCGAGTTGTAACAAGAATCTTACTCCCTTGTGATCCGTACTTCAGGGGGGTAAGCAACTTGTCCCACTCAGCATAATCCTCATTCCAAACGTCATCTAAAACAAGCAAAAATCTCTTTCCCTGCAATCTCTTCTTCAACTGAAGCTGGAGAATATTCAGACTATCAGAATCAGCAGACTTTGAACCGACCTCCTCAAGGATCACCTTGGTTAACCTCAAAACACTGAAATCTTCTGAAACACAAACCCAAGCTTTGAGAACGAACCACTCTTGTACTCTGCTGTGATTGTATACAAGCTGAGCGAGCGTGGTTTTACCAACCCCGCCCATTCCCACTATGGGAACGACACCTGGGTTTTGTCCATTTGCATCATCTGATAGAAGCAACTTCAGTATTGCTTCCCTGTCATCATCTCTACCATAAACACAACGTTCATCCACCAGAGAAGTTGTTGGCCTTTTAGGCGATGATGGTTCTTTTCCAGTGCGGTTGATCAAACCAAGGGCATCCTTTTGTTTAACTAAGTCATCTAGTCTCTCCTGGAGGTCTTCTAATTTGATCAACCGCTTCGGCGTCTGACATCTGAAGGTTTGAGCTTCAGCTTCCAACTCCTGCCATAGAGCTTCATAATCAATCTCATCCAAGAAGTCATCGGCCTCATAGACAGCGTCTTTATACTCGGCCAGCCAATCCCGCACAGCTCTATTTGTTATCTGCTTCTCCTCAGCATCGTCAAGCAGCCCACCGCCAGATATCATTGTTGTCTTCAACCTCTTCAGCGGCA